>Ga0308411_10000011_pt1 | contig 87907 bp, 77 predicted proteins | sample HotsprottomLayer_2_FD_203530 | JGI IMG/M metagenome (GOLD analysis project Ga0308411, IMG submission 203530) | Hot spring phototrophic mat microbial communities from Octopus Spring, Yellowstone National Park, Wyoming, United States -... | ecosystem: Environmental > Aquatic > Thermal springs >... | reverse complement strand
CCTATGAGCCATGTAAGAAGATTAAACTTCTTATTCATATCCTCAAACCTCTTATTCATGTCATCAAATCTCTTATTCATATCCTCAAACCTTTTATCAGAGTAATGTATAAGTTCTTCAAATCTCTTATTCATATCATCAAATCTCTTGTCCGAATAGTGCAATAATTCCTCAAACCTTTTATCTGTGTACTCTTTTTGCTCTTGAAACCTCTTGTCTGCATACTGCATCAATTCCTGAAATCTCTTATCTGTATACTCCCTCTGTTCTTCAAACCTTCTGTTAATCTCTTCAAACCTCTTATCTGTGTATTCCTTTTGCTCTTGAAATCTCTTTTCTATATACTGAATTAATTCTTGAAACCTCTTATCTGTATATTCCTTATGTTCCTGAAACCTCTTATCAGTATACTGCATCAATTCCTGAAATCTCTTATCTGTATACTCCCTCTGTTCTTCAAACCTCTTGTTCATCATCTCTATCAGTAGCCTTATTTCTTCCCTAGTCTTCTCAGTATCTTCCTTAACTTCATACAACCTATCAGAAATAGCTTGTATATCCTTACTAGTCAACTTAAATCCTTCCTTAACCTCATACCCCAATTCCTTTACATCACTCTTCTCAGAAAACGACTCAATAACCACCCTTACACACCTCTTCAACGCTTCCCTATCCTTAACCTCAAACGCTCTCGAAAATTCCTCTTCTAAAATATCTTCAAGCAATACTTTTGACATACTAATGAATATAACTAATTCATTCAACCTCTGTCAAGAATAAAAATCTAGTTGAGAGGCTACGACTCTCTTAACCCTAATAGAGAAGTGCTTTAAGCACAACGTGCTATTTAGCACAAAGTGCTATGAAGCACCAGTGCTATGAAGCACCTAATGAATAAACCTAAAAACTGTAATCAAAACAGTTAAAACCGTAAAACCAACACCTATGAGCCATGTAAGAAGATTAAACTTCTTATTCATATCCTCAAACCTCTTATTCATGTCATCAAATCTCTTATTCATATCCTCAAACCTTTTATCAGAGTAATGTATAAGTTCTTCAAATCTCCTATTCATATCATCAAATCTCTTGTTCATATCATCAAACCTCTTGTCAGAGTAATGTAATAACTCCTCAAACCTCTTATCTGTGTACTCCCTCTGTTCCTCAAACCTTCTGTTAATCTCTTCAAACCTCTTATCTGTGTATTCCTTTTGCTCTTGAAATCTCTTTTCTATATACTGAATTAATTCTTGAAACCTCTTATCTGTATATTCCTTATGTTCCTGAAACCTCTTATCAGTATACTGCATCAATTCCTGAAATCTCTTATCTGTATACTCTCTCTGTTCTTCAAACCTTCTGTTAATCTCTTCAAACCGCTTATCTGTGTATTCCTTTTGCTCTTGAAATCTCTTGTCTGCATACTGCATCAATTCTTGAAACCTCTTATCTGTGTACTCCCTCTGTTCCTCAAACCTCTTATTCATCATCTCTATCAGTAGCCTTATTTCTTCCCTAACCTCAGATATCTCCTCTCTAGTCTCCTTTCTAATCTCCATTATCTCTTCTTTAGTCTCCTCCCTAACCTTCGATATCTCTTCCTTAAGTTCCATTAACCTATCCGAAACCATTAACATATCTTTGCTAATTAACTTAAAACCCTCTTTCACTTCATAACCTAACTCATTCACATCACTTTTCTCAGAAAACGACTCAATAACCACCCTTATACACCTCTTCAACGCTTCCCTATCCTTAACCTCAAACGCTTTCGAAAATTCCTCTTCTAAAATATCTTCAAGCAATGCTTTTGACATACTAATGAATATAACTAATTCATTCAACCTCTGTCAAGAATAAAAATCTAGTTGAGAGGCTACACTTCCCTCAACCCTAAAGAAAAATGCTATTAAGCACCTAAGCTACTTTTATCGGTCCTTCGGAAGTGCCTAAAAGAAATTGCTTTGTATATTCATTGCCCCCGCTCAACATTTCTTCAAAATTTCCTTCAAAAACTATTTTACCCTCATCAAGAAGTATGACATACCCTCCTATCTTTTTCATCACCTCTATGTCATGCGTGACAACTATCATAGGTATATTCAAATAGTTTTTCATATCAATAATTGCAGAAATGACATAATCAGATGTTATAGGGTCCAAACCAGTAGTAGGCTCATCAAGAAGTAATATCTTCGGACTAACTGAAATAGTTCTAGCGAGTGCTACTCTCTTTCTCATCCCACCACTAAGCTCAGAAGGCATCTTATGTAGCACATTCGGCAAACCTACCATTTCTAAAACTTCCTTGACTCTTCTTCTAGCCCTCTCACCAGTAATACCAGCCACATTCTCCAAAACAAACAAAATGTTATCTTCAACATTCAAAAAATCAAAAAGTGCACCACTTTGAAAGAGAAAACCTACACTCTTCCTAAACTCTCTAAGCTCATCACCCTTCAATGATGTAACCTCAACACCATTCACTATTATTCTACCACTATCAGGCTCAAGTAATCTAACAATATTTTTTAATAAAACACTTTTACCTACTCCGCTCCTACCTATGACTAGTAAATCCTTACCATAACTAACAGAGAAAGAAATACCATCAAGCACAACATGCCCACCAAAAGACTTTCTAAGTTTATCAACAATTATAAATTCTTCCATACCACCCCCTAAACATACCTTTCAATAACCATAAAAACACAAAGAAAAACAAACAAAAGAAGTGACACAAAATTAAAGCTAGTACTTCTGGTAGTACTCATTTCCCTTAAACTCTCAACATCAGAAATTTCTTCCTCAGGTATCATTGAAAAAGTACCATCGTAATTGTACAAGCTCATATTGGTAATACTTGTATTGGTAACGAACTTTGAATCAACCAACAAAAATTCAAAAGCCTCCTTCAAGAAAATTGGCAAAGAACTATCATAAAAATTCAAATTACCAAAGACTAATAGGTTATTCTCATCCTCAAAGTATAAGCCAACCGCAGTAGAACCAAGCTTAACAACCCAAGCCCCATCAGGCACAAAACTAGGGAAAAGACTAGTAGCAATAGGTAAAGAATGAAAAGTGTAATTTACACTTTTTACATAATCACCAACAGAGTTGGTGTAAAAAGTTATAAACTTGCCTTTATACAGAAATCTAGCATCAGGTGACTTAGGAATGATTATAGAATTCCTAAACGAAGAAAGATTACCACTACCTAAAACACTAAAACTAAAATCATTACCCTTATCAACTGAATTTGTGAAACCCAAAGAGTATAAAGAAGATAAAAAGAATTTCTTCTCATCTTCCGGAACATTCAGAGAAATCTTACTAACCGAAGTGATAGGCACAAAAAACTCGTTAGTTCCAGTATCCCTAAAAAGCAAAACTTTTAAAATACTAATCCCTTCAAAGGGATTAGTAAACTTGATAAAAAAATTCTTTTTACCAGCTACCTGAGATGACATAATAATTCTTTCACCACTTGCATTTGATAATACAACCTCAACACTACAATTTGACTTTGAATAAACTTCAATTTCCCCCTCAACATCCCTTGTAAGCCTATTCCAAACCCTTATGTACGCCCTAGCATCTAGAGAAAAAGAAGGGAAAATAATACTTTCGTAGTCCTTTACTCCCAAACTCCTAACAAAATCCCAAAAACTCCTTTGCCCATCAGTAAGAAAAATAATTCTACTACCTAGAGCAGTACTTAATAAACTAGTACCTAAGAAACTTTTAAGAGCACCTTTATTATATTCTCTAATCTCAGGGTAATAGTACTTAAGCTTTTCAATAACCTCTTTAGGTGAGCCAGAAATCAAATTACCTGAATTGTCAATAACAAAAACTTTTATGTTGCTAGGATACTCTTTCAGCGTCTTTCTTAAGTAAGAAAGGTAACTATCAAAGTTGTACCTTGAGCTATATGAATTATCAATGAAGAATATTATATTATCCTCCTTCTTGGTGCTAATGATTGGTGATGAGAATATAAGAACTATGGTAGCAACTATTAACACTCTGAGGAATAGTTTCAATAACTCAACATTTATGTTTAGCCACCTTGTTTTATCGTTAGCAGAAACAAATCTCAGTGTAGGGAAAACATACTTCTTCCTACTGTAGAACCTGTAAAGGTATATAAGTACAGGTATCAACGATAAAGAAAGAGCCCAAACAAAAGGATTCAAAAACTCTATCATCTTACAATATATAATTTCTTAGTTGTAATTTTTTCGCCAATTTTTGTAAAAACAACATAAGTACCAGAATTCACATCCTTACCCCTGTCATCCTTCAAGTCCCAAGGGAAATTATAAATTCCGTCTTCAAACTCTTTATCTTTTAGAACTGTCTTGACCACATTACCCTTTGAGTCAAAAACAACGATTGAAACTTTATTTGGAGAAGTAAGTTTAATAGACATATTAACAATCCCCGCAGGGGATTGTATAAAAGGATTTGGATAAACAATAACACTATCATCAGAAATAGCATTCTCAAGAACAAAAGACCTCATTATTATTATGCTATTAACTTTACCGCCATCAGGCGAAGTCGTATCGTAAGAGAATACCAATTTTATTGAGCTAACATTCTTTGAAACACTCTTGAGGTCTATGATGCCTGAAGTCTGAGGGAATTCAATTGTCTTCTTTGCTATTATATAGCCATTATCTGCATTCAAAACATCGACATACAACCTTGTACCAGGTTTCAAATCACAAGAAACAACAATCGTATCAAAATAACTTAATTCGTTTGTCGGTATCTTTACATTTGTTATCTTGAAGTAGCCGTATGAGGAAGTTAAAACAAGTCTAGGTGGGTTTTGTTGAATACTTGCATTAACCAATCCGTAAACTAAATTCGTAGTGGATGGTGAGAAGTCTATGACCAATTTGTCATTTGTCATCACAAGAGGATAAGCAAACGAAGAAGTTATAAAAACCAATAAAAAAGCAACAAAAAACAACCTCATAAAAATATTATAGGAAAGAAATAATGAATAATCAAATTTGATTTTTTGAAGAATTTAAATTCTCTTGAATTCACATAGGTAAACAATTATTTCCCACCCGCCTTATTTGATGTTGGGATACTTTGTATCCCAACTCCCTTACTTTAGTGATATATTACTCAGCACAGCAACCAACTTCGTTATTTGGGCGGTAGAGGATTCGAACCTCTGACCCCCTGCTTGTAAGGCAGGTGCTCTAACCTCTGAGCCAACCGCCCATCAAATTAAGATTTCTTAAGCCTAGCTTTAGCATAGTTCATTAATCCGCCATGCTCGAAAATGTTAAACAAAACCTTTGGAAAAGGTTTTATAGCAAATTCTTTATTCTTCGTTACATTCCTGACTACTCCTTTTTCTAAATCTATTTCAAGAATATCGCCAGTTTCAGTTATATCAACAACCTCAGGGCACTCAACAATTGGCAATGCTCTATTTATAGAGTTTCTGAAAAATATCCTAGCGAATGATTTAGCAACAACAGCACTAACACCAACAGCTTTTATAGATATAACAGCGTGCTCTCTAGACGAACCAGAACCAAAATTCTTACCAACCACCAATATGTCACCTTGCGAAACTTTAGAAGCAAATGTTGGGTCCTCATCCTCTAAGCAGTGCTTCGCAAGCTCCGAAGGGTTAGTAGTATTCAAATACCTAGCAGGAATTATTTTGTCAGTATCTATATCATTACCATACTTCCAAACCTTACCTCTTATAACCATAGCCCTCTCCTTTCTTATTAATTTTACACTTAGAATGAACTTAATTTCAAACAAACTAGACTGTTTAAAAAATAATGAGGCGATAGCCTAATTACAAATCCCTTGAAAAAAATTTTTATATAACGATATAATATACTATGAGAGGGCAATTAATGGATATTTACATAATGGGTTCAAAGATAGATTTCAGAGTTGAAAACGAAAGGACAATAAGGGATGTTATAGAAAATATTTCAGAGGTAGTATATAGCTACGGGCAGTCAATAACTGAACTCAGGATAGACGGAAAAATTTATTATCCAACAGACCCAGAACTAGAAAACATATTCATCGACAATGTAAAAGTCCTAGAGATAAATACCGCTTCATTTTTTGAAGTCTCAGCATCTCTCATATTCTCACTAATACCGTACGTAAGGAAGTTCAAAGAGCTAATAAAAAGTAACCTGATAGACCAATACCAATTTGATGAAGCAAAGCAATGGATAATTGATGCTCTAGTTTCATCGACTGATATGATTTTTGTTTTGTCGTATAAATCAAAATGGATAAAAACAAGGAACGAAATTGTAGGACAACTACAAGAAACTTCCTTTGGGGAAATTAAAGAAAACGAAGAAAACAGGGAAAAATTGCTAGATACCCTACAAACACTTGAAAACCTACTAACAGACCTAACCAAAATCTTTGAAAAGATAGAAAATGATGGAGAGATCGTTTTTGATTCATCAATAGATAATGACATTTCCGAAATGCTCGAATTAATAGAAGAGATATCCCTGAGTCTACAATTAGGTAATGATAACCAAGCTCTAAACAGGCTATACGAATTTGCTGATGCATTCCTAGACTTATTTTATTACCTGAATATTTCAATAAAGTTCATTAAAATGCACCAAGACCTTTATGAAAAGTTTAAATCTTATAACTTTCCAAATATTAGCGAAACAAGTAAGATAATAGAGAACATTATAGCAGCAATAAATCAAAATGACTTTGTGTATGCAAGTGACTTGCTATCGTACGAACTCAAATCAAAGATAGAAGAGATATCTACATTGATAAGGGACATAAGAGAAATAATATCATCAAAGTTTTATACAAACTAAGAAGGCTTTGCCTTCTAACACACTCATAGCATCTCTTCAAGAAGGTGCTTCAAGCACAAGGTGCTTTAAGCACAAGGTACTTTAAACACAAGGTGCTATTCAGCACAAGGTGCTATTCAGCATAAGTACTACTTACACAAGTGTTAATTAGCACATTATCTTAAGTAGTCCCACCCGCCCACCCAATTTTATTGAGAGGGGTTTAAACCCCTCCTAACTCTCTAGAGTGTAAGCAAGTACTACCACCATATTTAATGAAAAGAGATTTCGTATCTATTCACTCTCTAGTAAGTATGATGGAAAAGTGCTATAAGCACATTAGAAAATTTGTCAAATTTTATAATTTTTATCTTTTTCCCAATTTAACGGATTATTCAGAATATATTTCCTTATTTTGTTTAATTCAATTTCGTTTCTGATGATGTGTTCGTAATAATTGCGTTGCCATAATTTTTTATTAAACGGTTTCCAATTATTGGTTTTCACATTCCTGATATAATCATTTGTTGTCATTGTTTTAAACCATTGTACAATTTTATATAGGGGCGAACCTGTGTGTTCGCCTCTTGAATTGTAATTATCATCATCGTTTATATTAGGGCAGACACACAGGTCTGCCCCTGTGATGATGATAATACCATGGAAATGATCTGGCATTATAATATGTGCATCTAATTGAATATTTGGGAATTTGTTATTTAATTCATACCACCATTTTTCAACCATCTTGCCTGCATCATTCAATACCATTTCATTATTTACAATTTCCCCAAAAAGACATTCTCTTTCGTGTGTACATATCGTTACAAAATACGCTCCTGGCTGAGAATAATCATATCCTTTCAGGCGGATTGAACGGCGATGATGAATTTCAGGATTGTATTTCATAATTTGCCCTCTGATATTATTTCTCTTTCTATTGAAACAATTCAAGATATAAGTGCTTTAAGCACTTAATTAAAAAAGTGCTAAGAAGCACTCTTCACTCTTTAGTAGCCCTACCCCTAAAGTTTAAGGGAGGCTATCGCCTCACTTAACTACTAATAACCAACATTACCACTTGAAGGATCAGCATCGTGATAAGAAGAGTTACCGTTAAGAATATCAACAGAATTTGAGTATATATACCCTGGCGTTTTCGGAGGAAGTATATTATTTGTATTTATATCCCTATAAATGTAATTAAAAGTATTTGTATAAAAAATATTGTTTCGTATTGTGTGGTTTTTTATATCGTTGTCAAACGAAGAATTAGTAACTACCAAATCCTCCTCCCATATCGCACATGAGCCACTACCATACCCTGAGAAAACATTCGTTATGAATTTCAAGTTGTTGAACGGGCTACCTAATAATAAATTAGAAATACTTGATGCTATTGTTATGACTGTGTTAGTTGATGATGAATAGTTATTAGTGAAAACATTACTTTGGATTGTGAAGTTCGTTGTATTGACTCCGTATATAGCACCGCCGTGATTTTTACTCCAGTTACCGAAGAAAACAGAATCCAAAAGTTTTATTTCTCCTGAGCCATTACCTACATAAATAGCACCACCAAAGTTAGATGAGATATTATTAGTAAAGTAGACATTACTCAAAATCCCAGAGCTCGAATACAGAGCAATGCCACCACCATCACTAGAAGAAATATTGTAAGATACACTACCAGATAATATTGAAACATACGAATTTGTTGTATGAATACCACCACCTTTTATAGCGGTATTACTATATACACTACCGCTTATAGTGTTATATGATGAACTCAACAAATACACCCCTCCTCCATAACTAGCACTATTACCATATACATCACCACTTATCGTGTTACTTGTTGAATTCCACAAATACAACCCTCCTCCATTACTAGTAGCACTATTACCATACACACTACCAATTATCGTGGTATTTGTTGAACGATTCAAATACACCCCTCCTCCATACTGATTAGCACTATTACTATACACACTACCACTTATCGTGGTATTTGGTGAAAGCTCCAAAAGCAAACCTCCTCCATAAGTAGCACTATTACTATACACAATACCACTTATCGTAGTATTTGTTGAATAAAGCAAAAACAACCCTCCTCCACCAACACCAGCACTATTACCATACACACTACCACTTATCGTGGTATTTGTTGAATAATACAAACTCAACCCTCCTCCATCAATAGCACTATTACCATACACATCACCACTTATAGTGTTATATGATGAACTCAACAAATACACCCCTCCTCCATACTGATTAGCACTATTACCATATACATTACTACTTATCGTGTTACTTGTTGAATTACTCAAATACAACCCTCCTCCATACCTAGCACTATTACTATACACACTACCACTTATCGTGGTATAAGTAGAATTTCCTAAAGACAATCCTCCTCCATCATTAGCACTATTACCAGATACAATACCACTTATAGTGTTACTTGTTGAATTCCACAAATACAACCCTCCTCCCAAATTAGCACTATTACCAGATACAATACCACTTATAGTGTTACTTGTTGAATTCCACAAATACAACCCTCCTCCCAAATTAGCACTATTACCAGATACAATACCACTTATAGTGTTATTTGATGAACTCAACAAATACAACCCGCCTCCACTATAATTAGCACTATTACCAGATACAATACCACTTATAGTGTTACTTGTTGAATTCCACAAATACAACCCTCCTCCATAATTAGCACTATTACCATACACACTTCCACTTATCGTGGTATTTGGTGAACGATCCAAATACACACCTCCTCCATACTGATTAGCACTATTACCATATACATTATTACTTATCGTGGTATTTGGTGAATACAACAAATACACCCCTCCTCCATAAGTAGCACTATTACCATATACATCACCACTTATCGTGGTATTTGTTGAATAATACAAATTCAACCCTCCTCCCCAACTAGAACTATTACCATACACATTACCACTTATCGTGGTATTTGGTGAACTACTCAAATACACACCTCCTCCATTAGTAGCACTATTACTATATACACTACCACTTATCGTGGTATTTGGTGAACCACCCAAAGCCAACCCTCCTCCATAACTAGCACTATTACCATATACATCACCACTTATCGTGTTACTTGTTGAATTCCACAAATACAACCCTCCTCCATGAGTAGCACTATTACTACACACACTACCACTTATCGTGGTATATGTCGAACCAGACAAATACAACCCTCCTCCTGTAGTAGTAGCACTATTACCATACACACTACTACTTATTTCATTGGAAGACGAATTAAATAAATACATCCCTCCTCCATGAGTAGCACTATTACCATACACACTACCCCTTATCGTGTTACTTGTTGAATTCCACAAATACAACCCTCCTCCATGAGTAGCAGCACTATTACCATACACACTACCACTTATCGTGGTATATGTCGAACCAGACAAATTCAACCCTCCTCCATAACTAGCACTATTACCATATACATCACCACTTATCGTGGTATTTGTTGAATACCACAAATACAACCCTCCTCCATTACTAGTAGCACTATTACCATAAACTTGTGCACCTATCTCACTATTACTAGAATTCGTTAGGTAAATCCCACCCCCAAATTGTGAAGAATTATACCGAACTCTTACAAGGTATCCAAGAGAAACCTTACTATCTATAATACTCACCCCACCACCATAAAGAGAATTGTTAGAGGATATGTTAATATTAATTATTGTAATGACATCATTAGTTGATCGTGAGAATGCTATACCACCACCATTTGAAGAAACATTACCATAAATCTCAACAGGAGATCTAAAAACTATTCTATTAGAACTATTAACTACACCTATACCCCCACCAAAGAGTGAATAATTATTATAAACCATAACATTAGAAATATTAACTAAATTTGTGACATTAGCTATCAAAATCCCCCCACCATGATTATCAGGATACGTAGTACTAGTATTACTACCACCTATAATTCTAAGATTTTGAAGTTTAATAACATTCGTTGTATTCGTTATCACTATAACATGATTCAATACATTCTGACCATTAAAAGTACTCAAGCCAGAAATAGAAGAGAAATTATTATTATACCCACCTATTATAGAAATTTCATTACTCACTACTACACCAACCCCCGTATTACCAAGACCGGCATTAGGTATATAATTCCCCTGCTTCACCTTAACATTCAGAACTCCCAAAGAATACGCTTTATTCACTCCTGCCTGAACACTCTTCAGAGGATCGTAAATCGTACCATGATTAGAATCATTACCATCAGTAGCGACATACACAGCATTGTCAAAACAATATACATTCGTCAAATTCGTACTAGAAATATTACTAAAACTATCAACATAAAAAACCGAAATATCATTCCTACCACCTAGTAATGTTATAGTAGTCGTATTTGTCCAAACACCGCCATTAGTCCAAAAATTAGTATAGTAACCATAACCCCTAGGATAATTCGTAACATATATATAAACAAAACCACCCAACGAATAATTCGTATCCCCTACCTCCAGAACCAAATTAAAGTTGTTAGCATTATTAGTCACTACAATTTCATCGTTAGTCAGTATGAAATTAACAAAAGGCTTCATGTAATCAGCAATGACAGTGTAATAGTTAGTAGCACTAACTTTACCATTATTAGCATAAGCAACAACTCCTACCACATTCGTACCCATAAAAACAGGATGCAGTATTGAAAAAGTAACATCACTTGATGAAAAGTTAACATTCGTAGAATACCCAATAACTGAATTAGTGTAAACGAAAAGCCTTATATTCGTTATAACACTACCACCACCAACCCCAGAAGAACCATAAGTTACAACATTGTTAGAAACACCAACATATACTGGTGAGGTATTACTAATAACAACCCACGGAATACTCTCATCAACTATAACAGTTACATTAGTATAACTTTCATTTCCTGCCACATCCTTAGCATACGCTATAACCTTGTTAGTACCATTGGAGAAGCTAACTCTATAATATACAAAAGGATAAGAAGAGTAATAAACAGTGTATATATTCGTACTATTATTTTCATCCACCACCATCAAGAAATTAGAAACAACGCCATATATATCATAACTACTAACTACAACATCGTAACGTGCTGCTATAGTCTGATTATTCGTAGGGTCAAGTATCAAAACAAAAGGTTTGTTTGTATCGTATACATATTTTATCCACGAATTTGTCCAATAATTAGAAGTACTTAAAACATAAACATATACCCAGTTATTCTCCTCTAAACTCCCAAAGTTCGTTTCAAAATAAAAACTTTGGGAATTACCTATATTGTTTGAATATAACGCAGTACTATTTGAAAGAACTACCCAAATATTACTGATATCCCCATAATACGAAGTTGAAATATTCACATTACCAATCAAAGCAAAATGTGAAACATTCGTAATAAACGAACTAAAAGAAGGCACAGGTGATGAAATGCTGACATAAAAAACAGGAGCACCTTGAATGAAAAAATCAAAAGATTCTCTACCCACATTACCGCTACTATCATACGCTTCTACGAGTATACTACAGCTACTAAAAATCAAAGGTAAATTAACATTATCAACAACCTCACCTTCATACCCTGATAATTTGAATTCTTTGTTGTATAACTCACTATTGCCAGCATAAGAAACTATTTTTACCCTAACTTTATCAAGAAAACTAACACTTTTACCTTTTTCGTAAACTTCATTCACTTGTATGTGAATGGTAAGATTACTATAATAATAAGAATATTTAAGTGGGGACAAAATGTACACTTTCGGGGGCACATCATCATTAGACTTAGGTATAATAGCACAGGTATACAAGAAAGTGCCTAGAGATATAACTACAAAAACCAGAAATAAAAAATTTAACCTCATAATATTATTATAATACAATTATCCCAAAAAAAAACAAATGTTTTTTGGAAACTGAATTATGTGCTTAGTAGCACCCTTTCAATTAAACCTCTTTACAACCAAAGAGCCTCTGGCTCAAAAGAGCCTTTGGCTCGCAGGTCTAAAATGTTCAGGTCTAACCTGTCCAGGTATAACCTGTTCAGGTCCAACCTGTTCAGGTAAAACCTGTCCAGGTAAAATCTGTTAGAATATACTTGTCATCACACTGAAAGAGTACTTAAAGTTTGTAGCATATATTAAGATATCTGTCTCTAAAGGATTTGTTGAAACTGTGTTTGTGAGTTTGACAAAAATACTAACGCTACCTATGTTTGTATAAAAGGTAGAACCATTTAGCTTGATGTCTCCTAATGAAATAGCATCGTAGATATACTCAACTGAACTTAAAACTTCATTAACATACCTGCTTGTTTCTATGCTTTTGAATATCACCCTAAATGTTTCAACAGTAGTTGTAATGATGATAGCGGCAATAAATATTGCTACCAAAACTTCAACAAGGCTAAAACCTTTATTATTTTTTACCCTCTTTCGTTTCTTTGTAAACAGATTCAACATATATTTTAGCTACGTTATCCCAAGAGAAATCTGACTTCATAGCAGCCTTCTGTAGTTTGTTCCATCTTTTTGGGTCCTTAAAGTAAATGTCACAAACCTCTTTCACCTTTGCCAAGAAATCAGAAGGCGAGTAATTATAGAACTTAAAACCATTTATTTTATCCCTAACAACATCATTGAGTATTCCAACTCCTCTAACCAATGGTAAAGTTCCATAAACCATAGACACCATGTGTAGTATACTATCCTGTTCAGACATAGAAGGCATCAAAACAACATCAGAGCCAGAAATTATATACTTCAAATCTCCTAAAGTACAATCCTTTAGCCAAACAACTTTTTTCTTGAAGTTATCTTGAAGCTCACTCATTGAAAGCTCCCTAAAGTCATCACCTCTACCAACCACAATTAACGAAGATTGGTAATTCTTAAGTATCTCACCAAAAACCTCATAAACAAGAGAAATACCGCTCTTTTCGTTTAAATCGCCATAGAAAAAGAAAATAATACTATCCTGCTGAAGACCATACTTCGAAGCCAAATACTTTTTAGCATTAGCCTTGTTCTGTAAGTTAGTGATATCATAATTAGCTCCTATCTTACTGAGTTCTTTATCAGACTTAGGATTCCAGACCTCCGTATCAATCCCCGGAAGAATACCTTTAATCTTACCTTCATTGAGTTTCTGAATAATAACTCCCTCTAGTCCATTACCAAAATCCGCTTTCGTCACTTCATCAACATATGACTCACTTAAAAATGTAGTGATATCAGAAGCAACTATTCCACCTTTCACGATATTAACCTTACCATAAAACTCCAAGAACTCATAGCTAAAGTATTTCCACTCTAAAGACAAATATGAATACTGCTCCGGTGGTAACAATATCTGGTCTTCAAGAGAAGGTATAGTAAAAACCAACCTAGCTTTATTTATTAAATTGTCATACTTAAAAAGAATCTTAGCATAAACTACTGCAACACTACTCCAGTCTCCTAAAACATGAATAACATCAGGCCTCAATGGAATAACCTTAAGAGCTTCCAAAGAAGCTTTCGAAAAAATAACAAACCTTTTCAAATTATCTGGGAAAAAGAATTTAGTAGAAGGGTCTAAAACGAAACCATCTCTATCCGACAAAGTAGGTTCATATATAAAAATCATTCTAATTCCTCCACAATCAAAAAATCTAGCCTCCACCTCTTTATCTTCATTTCCTCCCTTATCTAGAGGAACTAAAATTCTCTCTGTTTTTCCTGTATAAGAAATCCCTAGTTTCTTTAGTGACTCCTCAACCTTTCTGTACCAAGGCAGTATAACAGTAACATTATGTCCTCCTCTCTTTAGAGCATGTGAAAGCCCACAAACAAAATAATAAGGAGACCTGAAAAAATTCTTTTCCTCCAAAAACAAGTCAAGATAATTCGAAATGATAACAGTTTCAAAAGATTCCTTCGAAGGTTTACTTTTTATTAACATATACTCTCTACCCCCTTCACATTATAACAAATCTAAAAAAACACTCTCAAAAATTACTTACCCCATATCAGTTTTATTTCAACTCTCCTATTTTTAGCTCTGTTCTCATTAGAGGTGTTTGGGAAAATTGGTTTATCGGGACCATAACCAACATAAGAAACCTTATTCTTACTAACACCATTTTCTATAAGCAATTTTGCTACGCTTCTAGCTCTATTCTCAGAAAGAGTAATATTAAAATCTCTACTACCAACATTATCAGTATGCCCCTCAACAACAACATCCACCTCATTATACTGTCTTATTATTTCAGCAAGTTTCACAATCATATCTCTATACGAAGGCTTTACTTCATAACTTCCAGTATCAAAAAGTATATCAGAAATGTTAACCTTTATCTCGTTGTTCTCCGGCGGTGAAACCTGAACATTTGAAACGAACTTCTCTATCTCCCTAGCAAGCTTATACTGCTTAGCAATGTCAACAGGTATAATCTCCATTATACCCAGAGATGTTCCCTGATGGCGAGTAGAAGAGTAAGCATACCCCGGCAAAAATTCTTTAGTTATATCAAAAATCTCTCTATACTCAGAAAAAATACCTTCTATAGCATCCCAGTTATATTTTATGGAAGATGAAACTTTCAAAGACTTCAAGTACTTACCAGCTGGCACAGAATAATAATAGTTATACGAAGCTTCAAAGGAAACAAAATTCTTACCCTCCTTCATAAAAATATCATCAACAGAATAATTTACAATAACAGGTACCTTAACAACTTCGTCCTTCTCTGTATATACTTCTTCACCACGAGACTGCCATTTGTATCCCTTAGCAGCAAAACGAGAGAAAAAAGAAGGAATACCTCTCTTCGGAGGTAAAGAAGAAGATTTATCAAGCAAAACAATGTCCCCTAACTGCCCCACTAAAAAGCTAATTTCATCAACCTTAGCTAATTTATATTCATCCGTAGGTCTCTTTCTATTCATGTAGTAAAATAAATACTTCACCTCAACATGCCTTTGACCATCTATTTCCCTATAAGCATAGGGCTGATATGTTATTTTTGCCATTCCTTCCACAGTTCTGAAGTACACCCCATCAATATATATGTCCTGCTTCGTGTAAACCTTAAGCCTATAGATATTATTCGTAGACAAACCATATTTAAGCTCAAATGAAAAAGAAATAGAAGAGAGAAAAACTAATGAAATCAAAGGAAACACCAAAAACTTTTTCATATCAGAAAGTATAAAAAGCTAAGTAAAAGAGTATCAAAATTTATTAATTCCCGCCCTCCCACCCTTATTATTGTTAGAGAGACTTCGTCTCTCTACACTCTCTAGAATACACGAATTAATAAAGTGCTATTAAGTACAAAGTGCTTTAAGCACTGAGTGCTATTAAGCACCAAGTGCTATTAAGCATTAGTGCTATTAAGCACAAAATTTTTCAAGCTTTTAAGAATGTTTAAACTTACTCTTCATATTGCCCAAAATCTCAGAAATTATACTCCTAAGCTCACTAATATCAACTAGTTTGTAATTATCCTTGAGTCTATCACTTCTACGAGAGAGAGAAATTGCTAGCCTAACAACATTCATCTTACTTTCGTCTAAAATCCCCTCTAGTTCCTTTAGATAATTAAAAACTCTAACAACCCTGCCATTCTCATACGAGACCTTAAAGTAAGAAAAAAACTTCAGAATATTACAAAATATATAAACACAGTAGTACTCATACTCAGTACCAACCAACTTATTAAAAACTTTCAAATTGTGCTCTATCTCTTCAATCAAAGGCAAAATAAACTTCATAAAACTAAATTATAAAGGTATGATCCTACAGACTTCAAAAGGAAGTAAACCCTCTTACATCACTAAACAAAAAATCGTAATTTCTCCCATCTTTGATATCCTTCTTTGCATTCTGTAACCAAAAACCACAAAGCATATAACTGTTCCTTACTTAAAAAAGTGCTAATAACCAATCTGCTTTAAATAACCTCGCTCGCCCTAACTTTCTGTTGGGATACCCTGTATCTGGGATACCCTGTATCCCAACACCCCAAAAGTTCCAAGAGTTCTAACTTCAATAATCCAACTAAAAATCGCTTAGGGCGCTAAGTGCCTTAAGCACATAAGTGCTTTAAGTACAAATGCTTTAAGGTGCTTATAGAACTTAATTAATGAGGTGCTATGAAGCACTCGAATTAAAAAAATTTGATAAAAATGTGCTCAAAGCACATTTTTGATTAGACAATTAGGAATATCGCACTTACCTATTGAGAAGCTTAACAAAGCTTGAACTTGGAAATTTTTCACGAATATGAAAAATCAGTTTGGCTTGAAATAAAATCTCAGTTGTGGTGAAAGTAGGTGTAGATGTAACAAACATAGAAAGAGTAAAAGAATTTTTCGAAAGGAAAGGTGAAAAATTCGTAGACAGAATACTAACACCAAAAGAAAAAGAGTATGTAATGAGACACAAAAACTTTCTTGTTAACTTAGCAGGAAGATTTGCATCTAAGGAAGCATTCTTCAAAGCCATAGGAACAGGAATAATAAACTTTCAAGAAGTAGAAATACTTAATGGTGACAATGGTAGACCATTCATAAATGTCTACGGAAAAACGAAAGAGATACTTACTTCGATGAATCCCAAAAGCATAGATATCTCTATATCTCACACAGATTTGGTTGCTGTAGCCGTAGTGATTATAGAAATATAACTACTTCAAGAAGGAATAAACTAATACCGATATTTTACCTAGACGAAGTATGGTAACCGAAGAGATAATAGAGGAAATAGATAGGATACAAAAGATTTTGACATACTTCAAAGAAAATAAGAGTTTACTAACCATAAAAACTGAAAATGGGATAGCCGTAACGGCACTAATAGAAAATTTATCACCTACTTCAATCCAATTAAAAGACCTAAGGGTGATAACTGAAAACTCATCAATAGATGAGTGCATAGGTGTCGGTGCTGAAGTTGAAACAAGTTATGGAGCAAATACCATAAGGTTTGATAGTTTGTTTTTAGATAAAAGCAACATAAAGTACCCTCTTAGACTGATAATGCACCCAAAAAGGAAATACCCACGAGTAAGAATCAAAGGCAATCCATTAGTAACTAACATGTACGCTATTTACTTCATGAAAGTGATAGATCCCACTATAAAGGACAGCACACTACAACAGAAGATAGATGCAATACTAAAAACAATAGAAAGTAACATAAGAAGAAGCGAAAACTATGATTTCGCAAAAGTGTTCCTGTTTGACGAAACACATCAAAAGAATGCTATATACAAACTAGTGAGAATGCTAAAGAAACCTTTTGCCGTAATGGATACCTCAAACATAAAACTAAAAGAAGATTTCATAATAACTTACGAAGATTACATAAAAATGCTTGCACAGAGTGGCAAAAGCTACACAGAAATAAGCCAAACTATAGAGGAAATAAGGCACTTCTACGAGATTAACAAAATAGTGAGTGAAGCAATTGTGCCTATTTTCTTCGATGAAGAAGTGATAGGAGTAATAAGAGTTATGTCAAAAAAGCAAAAACTAAGTGCAGGTGCTATCAAAAGACTAATATCTCTATCACAAAATGCATCACTCAAACTAGAAACAGAAGGTTCATTTGAAACAATAACAAAAGATCCTCAAGAAACAATAGACTTAAGTTTAGGAGGAATGAGAACTATAATAAGAGACTCTAATTTCTGCAAGTATGTAAGAATAAGCAAAAGGATGTTCTGTCAAATATTTTTCCCAGACAAAACTTACGTTAAGGTGTTAGCAGCGGTAGTAAACATATACGCCAGAGTATCAGATGAAATCGTAGATGTAGGACTAAAATTCTCAGCTAACATAGATTGGAAAGATAAGGTAAAAATCGAGAACTTTATAAACTCAATACTTGACCTAGAAAGAAAAGGTGCTCATAGAATAAAAAAATCAACATAAGGGGGTATCATGAGAAAAAATATTGTATTATATTCTTTTTTGGCTATTCTCTTGTTCGTTTCCAACTTTGCTTTTAGTGATTATGTAATAATAGTAATTGATACCTCTCTTAGTATGAACAGAAGAGTCATGGATAGTCAAAGAATCTACGACATAGCACTCAAATCCCTATCAAATGCTATATACTCTTTAAAAAACGGTGACATCGTTTACCTTGCCGACTTTAATGAAAAGACATACATAAGAGGTCCAATAGAAATAAAAGGCACTCACACAAAAGATGTTATAGTCAAAATCATGTATGGTACCCAACCGTACGGCAAATGGACATTCACCTACCAGATGCTAAAAGACATATCAACTTTAGTAAAAACCAACAACATACCTCCCGAAAAATCAAGAATAATAATAATCTCCGATGGAATAGATGACCCACCCATAAAAGCTAAAGAGTACCTACTTGAACTAGATAAAGTAGCAACATTGTTTGACCCTTCCCAACTAATTTACTACATATCCTTAGAGAAATTAGTTAAACAACAAAAAGCCGAAGAACAAAAAATCAGCATAAAAGAAAAAATAAAAAGCACAAAAATCTCTTTCATAGAAGCCAAAGAACCAGAAGAAGCACAAAAAGTCATAACAGAAACCATCAAAGGCGATTATCTGATGAACAAAATCCTATCCCTAATCGGAATACTTCTTCTTGCAATACTGCTACTAGTTATACTAGCAAACATATCAATAATACTCTCCTCTAAAAAGAAATCAAGAATATCCAAAGTTATATGCACATCAGGTAAAACCAAAAAGACCTTCCCAATCCCACTAGCTAAAAGGACAATTATAATTTCAAAAGAAAAAGGTTACATAAAGCTCAAAGATTGGGACTACGAAGGAGAAATAAAAATAAAATCAACCATTTCAGGATATAGGATATTTGTAACCAACACATCAAAAGTTATTTCTCCATTCAAAAATGGAGAAATAATAACAAAAGGTTACAAGCTAATAGTTTCAAATTACACATTTGAATTTGAGTAATAGGTATCCCAGAATCCTAAAGCCAGCTAGGAAGTACCATTAAGCACCAGTGCTCTTAAGAATACAGTATTTTATTCTAGGAGAGAGGCAGAGCCTCTCTCATTTTCTAGAAAGTAAATAAAACTTAAAATTAAAATATCGGTCGGAGAGGAAAATGTTATTAGAAAAATTGAACGAAGACTATAAAGAAGCTGTGAGAAACAAAGACGAAATAAAAAGAAACACTATTAACCTTCTTCTTTCCGCTCTAAAGTACAGGCAGATAGAACTAAGAGCTAGCGGTAAAGAGTTAACAGATGAAGAAATAATTGGAGTTATCTCAAAAGAGATAAAGAAGAGGAAAGAGGCAATAGAACTCTACGAAAAAGGGAATCGCCAAGACTTAGCCGAAAAAGAAAAAATGGAACTTGAAATCCTCGAAAGCTACATGCCAAAACAACTTTCCGAAGAAGAACTACTGAAGATAATAGACGAAACGATAAAATCAGTAGGTGCTTCATCACCATCCGATGTAGGAAAGGTAATGAAGGAACTAATGCCCAAAGTAAAAGGTAAAGCTGATGGCTCATTAGTCAAAAGTCTAGTTGAAAAAAGATTGGCAAGCTAAAATGAAAGTCTGTATATCAGAGAGAACCTTACCAGGAGACATAGAAACCCCTGTTTCAATATACCTCAAGATAAGGGATATTTCCCCTTTCTCGTTTCTTTTGGAAAGTGTCGTAGGCAACGAAGTAATAGGTAGATACTCTTTCATAGGAACAAAACCTTTTGATATATTCAAAAGTGAAAAAACAGGAGTAGATGAAAAAACTGGCAAATCCATAGCAAAATTTCACATAGAAGGTGAGTCAAACGTATCAGGAGAAACAAACGACCCATTTGAAATTCTCAACAGTTTACTTGATGTTGAGATAGTAAAGTGCTCGGGTGAACCTTTTGAACTACCGTTCTATGGTGGCTTGGTTGGATACATATCGTACGATGCAGTAAGGTACATAGAAAGAATACCTGACAAAAACCCATCAGAAATAGATTTTCCAGACCTCTACTTCATCGCTCCATCCATCCTAATATGCTTTGACAACATACTCAAGCTGATAAAAATCATATCAATAGAACCGGTAACAACAGATGAAAGAGGGGCAATGAACAGAGGTACAAAAGCAATAGAAGAAATAATATCAAGAATAAAGGAACCTATTGACATACCAATAGTGCCATTCTCTTACAAAAAAGAAACAATAGAGTGGACCTCAAATGTAACAAAAGAGTCATTCATAAAATCAGTTGAAAAAGCCAAAAAGTACATAGAAAATGGGGATATATTCCAAGTAGTCCTATCTCAAAGGCTAAGCTTTAAACTGGATATTGACCCCTTTAATGTTTATAGAAACCTAAGGATGATAAATCCTTCACCTTATATGTTTTTCCTCAACTTTGGTGACATATACATTGCAGGTTCATCTCCTGAAATGTTAGTTAAGGTGTGGGATGGAATAATAGAAACTAGACCAATAGCAGGAACGAGACCAAGAGGCAAAACACCAAACGAAGATAAAGTATTAGAAAAAGAGCTACTCTCGGATGAAAAAGAGCTAGCAGAACATATAATGCTAGTAGATTTGGCAAGAAATGACTTAGGTAGAGTATCGAAATACGGAAGTGTTAAAGTTAACGAATACATGGTAATAGAAAAGTATTCTCATGTTATGCACATTGTTTCAGATGTTACGGGAGAGCTCAAAGAAGGAGCAAAAAGCGTAGATGTTATGAAATCTGTATTCCCAGCAGGTACAGTATCAGGAGCACCGAAAGTAAGGGCAATGGAAATAATTGACAAACTTGAGAATATACGAAGAGGACCATACGCAGGAGTAATAACATATTTCTCCTATAATGGCAACATGGACTCAGCAATAACATTAAGAACAATGATAGCAAAAGGCAACAAAGCTTATGTACAAGCAGGAGCAGGAATAGTATACGACTCAATCCCTGAAAGTGAATATAACGAAACAATAAATAAAGCCAAGGCGGTGCTAAAAGCTGTAGAAATGGCAAAAGGTGGACAACATGCTGTATGAAATATTTTTCCCTCTAAAAGAATTTTTCTTTGGATTCAACCTCTTCAGGTACATAACCTTCAGGACTCTAGGAGCGATGTTTACCTCTTTTCTTTTAGTTCTCATACTAATGCCATATTTCATAAAGTTCATCAAAGAAAAGCAATTCAGGCAGACTGAAAGGGAATTTGGACCATCATCACACCTTTCAAAGCAAGGTACCCCAACAATGGGAGGTACACTATTTATTCCCGTAGCAGCACTATCCTCATTACTATGGTGTAGATTCAATAACTTGTACGTACCTCTAACACTATTTGTGATGTTATCATTTGCATTCATAGGATTCCTGGATGATTACTTAAAAAAGATAAGAAAAAGTCATAATGGATTATCAATGATACAAAAATACTCACTTCAGTTCATCTTTTCTCTAATCTTCATAACAGGAATATACTTTCTTCCTGGATTTAAAGAGCACTTTACAAAAATATATGTCCCTTACACAAACGAATTAGTATTAACCCTACCCCCACTCATAATGTTTATATTCTACATTTTGGTAATATCAGGAGCATCAAACGGAGTTAACTTAACAGACGGGATAGATGGTCTAGCAACAGGTCTATCTAGCATAGCATTTGCCGTATACGGTGTATTTGCTTACCTTGCAGGAAACATAATAATAGCAAACTATCTACTCATACCTTACATAGATAAGGTGGGAGAAATAACAATAATTGCAGGTAGTGTAGTAGGTGCTCTTGGAGGCTTCCTATGGTACAACGCTCACCCTGCTCAGATATTCATGGGTGATACAGGAGCTTTATCACTAGGTGCCACATTAGGAGCAATAGCAATACTCGTAAAACAAGAGTTACTTCTCGTTATAGTAGGATTAGTATTTGTATTAGAAACGCTTTCCGTTGCATTACAAATAATATATTTCAAAATAACAAAAGGGAAAAGGATATTCAAAATGGCACCACTACACCACCACTTTGAGCTAAGCGGATTGAGTGAAACCCAAGTACTCATAAGGTTTTGGATAATGGGTATAACTTTCGCCATGATAGCATTAGCAAGTCTAAAAATAAGATAAAAAATTTGAATAAACAGTAGATTTATTAAAATAATTAATCACAGAGCGAGGGATGTGTGAGGGGACCTAATATAGACCTTTCAAAATATGAGTTAGACCCTGAAGAAGAAGAAAGAAAGTGGAGAGAGTACAAAAAAACCAAAGACATAAAAATTAGAAACTTCTTCATAGAAAAGTATGCTCCCTTAGTCAAATATGTGGTTTCAAACATGAACATCTATGTCAATGACCAATCCGACTATGATGACCTCATAGGTTGGGGTATAGAAGGATTAATAGATGCTATTGATAGGTTTGACCCAGACAGAGGAGTAAAATTCAAAACCTATGCAATAATAAGAATAAGAGGATCAATATACGACAAACTTAGAGAGATGGACTGGATACCACGCTCAGTGAGACAAATAGAAAAGGAATACCAAAAGGCTGTATCAGAGCTTCAGTACGAACTTGGCGAGAAACCAACAGAAGAAATGATAGCCGAAAGGTTAGGTTTCTCATTAGAAGAGTTAAAAGAAAATGCTCTGAAACTCCAAAACGCAAAGAATTACATAAGCTCACTCGATAATGTCATCTTCCCTGACTCCTCATCCTCAGAAAACTCAATAACACTGGAAGACGTCCTAGAAGTACCATACGAAGACGCGAACCCAGAAACATTAGCAATAAAGAACGAAATAATAGAAAAGATAAAAGAGGCAATAAAAGAACTACCCGAAAAAGAATTACAAGTCATAATGCTTTACTACCACGAAGAACTGACACTAAAAGAAATAGGTGCAATATTGAATGTAACTGAATCAAGAGTATCACAGCTACACGCAAGAGCTTTAGAACTACTCAGGGAAAAATTAAAACCTTTCTTCCAGAAAAAGAAAGGTGACAGCGAATAAATAACCAAAAAACAAAAAAGGAAACAACGGAATCCTTCTTTTTTTAAAAATCACACCGAAGGCAATTCCCAGAAACGAGGAAATCAGAATCGCAAAGTTAAAAACGAAAACTCCAGAATTGATAGACAACCCCAAAAAAACTTTTACATCAGCCCCACCAATAGTATTAAACAACTTAATCCCTCTAAACTTGGAGTATCCCCACACTACCAGTAAAACCAAGCAAAATTCAACAAATCCCAAAACATAAGGCAAAAGATTTTGCCTAAAGAAAAGACTAGCAACAGATAAAAGTACATAAGCAATCGTTAAGTAATTTGGAATGACTCTCCTATTAAATAAATCAAAAGCAGCAAAAACAAGTAAAAAAACCAAATTACAAACTATAATTAAAAAATCCATCAAACCCTAGCTAATTCCTCTATGACACTAATCACCTCTTCAACATAAACGGGAATCTTGTAATTAAGCTTACTCAGTAGTTTATCAACACTCTCTAGGTCTATAGGGTAATCTATAGTAACTCTTATCGCTTGATAATCTACCCCATCCTTATAGAAAGGCTCTAATACCTTATACAAACTCTTGTGTTTATACAAGTAAGGTGTAACATGCTCCCTGTCGTATTTCTCAAAAGCCAAATCGTTTATCTCAAAGAGAGTAGATGTCCTTATAACCTCAACACCTGTACCCAAAGGAATACCAAGAAAGTGTGTCAAATCTGCATTCTTCTCTGTATGTAACTTTATAGCCTCATCAATAGCCTTAGGGCATGTAAGAGGATTATCAGCAGTTATTCTCACAACATGCTCAAAGTTGACATCATACGATGACACACACTTTACAAACCTACCTAACACATCCTCATCATCCCCAACCTTGACATCAACATCAAAACCAAATTCATTTACAAAGTCCCTTACCATTCTATAAGAAAAGTAATTAGTGGCGATAGCAACTCTATCAATAAGCTCACTATATGAAACTTGTTTTATTACTCTTTCAAGCAAAGAGGTACTATCGGAAAATTTAGCAAAAATCTTTAGTGGAAATCTGCCAGAATCAATTCTAGCCTGTATAATTCCCAGAATCATCACTCCACCTCTACAACATCCTTAAGCGAAACAAAAGCACCCTTAGAAGTCTTTAAGAAAACTTCCCCATTCTCATTAAGTCTCACACCTACAACCTTGTCAGACATAGGCTGACCTGTCTGTCTATCTATCCAACTTATGGTTTTAGATATCATCGATAGAGAACTATTTATAGAGTTTTGAGAAACCAAAGAAAGAATGTTCCTGTTAAGGTTATTCAACTCTCTTATTGATGTTAGCTGAGCCATCTGAGTAATGAAATTTTTATCATCCACAGGGTTTGTAGGATCTTGCGTTTTCAACTGAGTAGTCAATATCTTAAGGAAATCAGATTCTTCCAGCTCTAGCTTACTACCTTGATGATTCTCTCTAAGCATCTCGTTTAATTTTCTTATCTCCTCTTTGGTATTAGCATCTATTGCTTGCTGCTTTCTCGAAACCAAATCAATGCTATAGTTGTTGTTCACTATCATACAAACCCTCCATTATTAGTTTCGTTAAGAACCAATTTTCTTTTAGTAATTCCCTTGTGCTTTAAGCACTTTGTGCTATAAGCACTTCTGGAGAATGTAGAGAGGCAAAGCCTCTTTACAAATAATAAGGGTAGACAGGTGGGATTAATTAAATAAGAGCCTCAGGCTCTCAAATTTCTAACTAGAAAGGAATAAATATACCTATTTAGAATTCTTGTGTATGTGGTTATCAAAAACTTTGGATGTACTCGGAGCACTTATATACATCTCTCTACTTATCTTTGGTTTCTGGGCAGGATTTAGAAAAAGCCTAAGAATAACATTTTACTTGTTTGTAATAACCCTAATAAACGCAACAGTCTACAGAATCTTCAAACACTTTCTTCTAAAGGAATACCTAATCCTAATAGAATTAAGCGTTTTAGTTATCACTTCGGTGGTAACATTCTTTGTTTTCAAGCCCTTGGCAGAAAAAATATACAAACTAGTAGGAGACATAGAACCAAAGATAGTAGACAGAATGGTAGGACTACTCCAGTTTTTAATAAACGGAATACTTATAATAGGGTATCTCATAATATTTTCTGGATTCATACCTCAACTCTACTATATACTTGATTCATCAAGCTTACTAAGGATATTTGAAAATATTCTTAAGCTAGCAATAGGAATAAAAATCTTCTAAAAACATTCGTTTTCTATCCGATTATAATGGTGTATGGGAATGTTCACAGCTCTCAACATTGGTGGTAGCGGACTAACAGCACAAAGATTTAGACTAGATGTCATAGCAAACAACATAGCAAATGCCGAAACAACTAGAACAACAGAGGGAGGACCTTACCAAAGGCAAAGAGTAGTACTTATGCCAAGAGATGACAGCCTAAAGTTCAAAAGCCACCTTCTACCCGAAGCACTTCAGCCTGGCCAAGGAGCAGGCGTAAAAGTTGTGAAAGTAGAAAAGGATAATTCCCCCCCAAGGTTAGTATACGACCCTTCACACCCTGACGCTATAAAATACGGGAAGTACAAAGGCTATGTACTCTACCCAAACGTCAATATAGTCCAAGAAATGGTAGACCTAATATCAGCATCAAGAGCATACGAAGCGAATGTAACAGTTATAAACTCAACAAGACAAATGTTCGAAAAATCACTACAAATAGGAAGATAACAAAACCTAACTAAAAATGTTTAATTCTGGGAGGTCTAAACCCCCTTTTACTTCAAGTAACTAAACAAAACCTTACTGATTAAAAGAATTTACAGCATTCTCAACAGAGTCGTATATATCAAAGAACCCTGTCAACTTTGTTAGCTCAAACACTTTCCTAACAGAAGCATAAACATTTGCTAACTTCAGCCCTCCTCCAACCTTCTTTAGATTGGACAAACTAGATATCAAAACACCTATACCTGAGGAATCTATATAACTAACTTTATCTAAGTTCACAACAATGTTTACTTTACCTTTTTCAATTTCCTGCCTTACCATCTCCTTTATTGTAGGAGCATTGTAGAGGTCTATCTCACCAACAACATCAAATACAACAACATCACCTATTTCCCTTCTTGTTACTTCCATATATCCCCCCTAAAAACTTCCTAAGAATAATTATAAGATATCCATTCTCTACTTTCAATAATTCGGAAAGGATAATAGCTTACTTAATTTCACTCAGTAGAGGCTTTATATTTTCTTAAGATGATTTCTTTACTTTGTATATTCCAAAATTAAATGTATGAAATCGTACACAGAATATTTTTGGTTCAATACTCAGAAAAGGATAGAGTACATAAGAATTACTGACAAAGTAAGGGAAGTTGTAAAGGAAAGTGGTATAAAAGAGGGTTTCGCTTTAGTGTCAGCAATGCACATAACAGCTGGTGTATTTGTAAATGATAACGAATCAGGTTTTCTAAATGACTTAGACGAAATGCTAGAAAGGCTAGCCCCAATGAATGCACACTACCACCATCACCACACCGGTGAAGACAACGGCTACGCACATTTAAGAAACATACTAGTTCATCACCAAGTCATTGTTCCCGTAACAAATGGTGACCTTGACCTGGGACCATGGCAAGAGATATTCTACGCTGAATTTGACGGACAAAGAAGGAAAAGACTAATAGTAAAAGTTATAGGAGAATAGGTATTATTTTTTAAGAGGGGGTTACACCCCCTCTATACTCCCCAGAGTCTGTGTTTTTTGTTAAAAAGGCACTTAAAGTAAATTGAAATGTTAGTTAATAAACTATGATAATTCTCTTAACATAAGCTATGTGCAAAGGTAAAAAAGTTTTACAGATTTCGTTAATACTGCTAGTTGCTCTTATTGCTATATACGGTTGCCCTGCCCCAAAATCCCAGGTGAAGTTCATAAAACCCGTGATCAATCAGAACGAAATAATTCAAAACAGTTCCTCTATACAAGGAAAAGGTCCAATTCCTGAGTGGGTAATAAAACTAAACAGTGATGGTATTATCCAAAAATCGAAAGAAGACTCGTACCTAGTGCTTGGAATAGAATCAAATTACCCAGATGATAGAATCCTGAACCCTCAAGACTACCTAGAAGCCTACCTACAAGACTTCGTACCTGACGCTAATTTAGTGGCAAAGGAATTAAAACTTGTTGTGAGTGGGCACTACTGGCAACAACTTAAAAACGGTAAATACCAAATATTCTTTAGGTACACAATAACAAGAGAGAGTATAAACAAGTGCTTATCAGAGAAAAACAAATTCTCAAGAAAAGCAATAGAGTTTTTAGCTCAACTTTAAAAGGCTCCACAAATGCCCAAAAGAAACCATAATTGGATTTACGAAATCCTTTTTAACCCTGAAATAAGAAGTTCCGGAAGCACCATAGTAGTAATAGTAAAAGATGAAGAATTAGATACCATAAACAATCTAACAAAAGGACTAAACTTCTTAATTTTTCCTGAGATAAACACAGTGCCATACATAAATTCCATACCACCAATCGACAACCTCAGAGATAGGCAAAATACTTTGATAAAACTACTAAAGGAAAAGAATTGTGCAGTTCTTACCTCACTTGAAGGAGTCTGTATAAAAACAATCAACAAAGATAACCTACACCCAATAATACACCTTAAAGTAGGAGAAAATTTAAACCTAACCAAACTACTTAAAACGCTAGAGAACCACTACGAAGTAGTAGATAAAGTAGAAGACTACGGAACAATGGCACACAAAGGAAGTACTATTGACATATTCCCACCACTTTACGAGAACCCTATAAGAATAGTATTTGAATTTGACGAAATCAAAGCAATAAAGGCATTTAATCCAGAAACACAAGTAAGCACCTCAAAATTAGAAGAGGCAACAATATACCCTCCGTTTGAAAGTAACTTAAATATTCTTTTCAAAACAAATCTCTACAGTTTGATAGAACTTCAAGAAATAAAAAACATTGTATCACTGGTACCCAAAGAAGCAATAATTGACAAATTGTTTTCTTTGAAAGAGAAAATTGAAACACTTTACCACGAAACAAAGCATAAAGAAGATTTCCTACCTCCCAGTGAGCTAATTAATGAAAATCTAGAAAAAATAAAGTACATAGAAAAAACTACATTTGAAGACTTCCCTAGCTTTTCCACCCCCAATAGTGTCTTACCTAACTACAAACTGCTCACAAACTACATTTTATCTAACCTCTCCAAAATAACCTTCTTCTTTTCACCAAACAGCAAATACACAGCAAAGGCAAAAAAACTATTTGAGAAATACAAGATTCCTTTTGAAATAAAAAAATTTGATATCAAACTGCTAGAAAATCAAGAAAAAGGCAAAGTACTAATACTTGAAGGCATAACACTACCAAACGGTGCAGAATCAAATGAAATAATAGCAATTACACCTAAAGAGTTATTCGGTAAAGAGGAATTCGGATATGAGTTTGAAGATAACTCCTTATCTTCAGAAGAACTGAAAGATATCTTCTTTTTTGAGAAAATAAAAGAAGGCGACTATGTAGTTCATGCAAACTATGGAATAGCAATATTTAGAGGGCTAAAAGAACTAAACTACCTTGGTAAATCTAAAGAATTTGCTGTATTAGAATTTGCTAACGGTGACCTACTTTACCTACCACCCGAACAGTTTAACCTGCTTAGTAAGTATATAGGTAGTGAAAAGGTAGAACTAAGCTCACTTAAAAAAGAAAACTGGAAATCAATAAAAAAGAAGGTACAAGAAAGCATACTAAAATTCTCAAGAGACCTCCTAAGAATAAAAGCTACTAGACAATCATTCTCAAAGGAACCAATGAAAGTTAATTTTGAGGAATACGAACTATTTGAAGACAGCTTCACCTATGAAGAAACACCAGACCAGATAAAAGTAATGGAAGAAATAAAAAATGACATAGTTTCTAGTAAAGTGATGGACATGGTAGTTTGCGGTGATGTCGGATTTGGTAAAACAGAAATAGCAATGAGAACAGCATACCTTTATGTGTTAAACGGCAAACAAGTAATGATACTCGTTCCTACAACCATACTCGCTGAGCAGCACTTTAGAAATTTCTCAAAAAGATTTGAAAACTTCGGTGTCAAAGTTGATGTAATATCAAGGCTCAAAACCGATTCAGAAATAAACAAAACGCTAGAAGAGGTAGAAAAAGGGAATGTAGACATACTCATAGGTACTCATTCACTAATTTCTGAGAACGGAGCACTAAAGAAATTAAAGAACTTAGGGCTAATAATAATTGACGAAGAACATAAATTTGGTGTTGCTCACAAAGAGAACATACTCAAAGGTTACGAAAATGTAGATGTTCTAATGCTTTCAGCAACACCAATACCACGAACCTTAGGTATGAGTCTAGCAAACCTGAGAGACATTTCATTAATAACAACACCACCAAAGTCAAGAAAACCAATAAAAACCTTCATAGTAGAATGGAATAACGAAATAATAAGAGAAGCCATAAAACACGAAATTGAAAGAGGCGGGAAAGTACTAGTAATCAACGACAAGGTAGAAACAATAGAGAAACTAAAAGAAAAAATACTAGAAGTATCCAAGGGAATAATAGACGAAAAAGATGTATGTTTACTTCATGGACAACTTAGTAGGTCAACTATTGAAAATGTATTCCTTGACTTTTTAAATGACAAGTACAAGGTAATGGTTTCAACGATAATCTCAGAATCAGGGCTAGACATGCCAAATGTCAACACTGTGATAATAAACAATGCTCACATGTTCGGATTAGCAGACTTACACCAAATAAGGGGAAGAGTTGGGAGAGGGAATATTGAAGGTTATGCCTACCTTATATACACATCTAAGTACATCCTAACAGAACTCCAAATGAAAAGGCTAAATGCCATAGAAGAACATTCGGATTTGGGAGCTGGATTCAGAATAGCACTAAAAGACTTAGAAATGAGAGGAGCAGGGAATCTATTAGGTAAAGAACAACACGGCAACATAAAAAGTGTAGGATACGTATTTTATACAAGAATGCTTTCAGAAACACTGAGACTCGTAGCAGAAGGTGGCGAACCAATTGAGTACTCAGACCCCGTTGTTTATTTCACATTTGATAGAATATTTCCACCAGATATAAAAATTCCAGATAGCGAGAAAATAGAAATAATGCTTAAGCTAAACATAGCATTCACAGAGAAACAACTAAATTTCATACTTGAAGAGTTCAAAGACAGATACGGAATATTACCCGAAGGGCTACTGAAACTATCAGAAATAGTAAAGTTTAGAATCTACCTAAAGAAATATCAAATAGAAGAAGTATCAGAATCTTCAGAAGGCATATACATAAGGTTCTCACCCAAGAATCTACCAGAGCCCGAAAAATTTACTACTCTAATCCTTAGCAATAAGTACCCTCTTGAATTCTCACAGAGAGCCAAAAACGAAATATTACTTAAAATAAAAACTGACAACCTAGACGAAAAAATAAGCACAATAAAAGAAATAATAGAAAGTATATTCTAAGAACCAAAAAACTTTCTCAAAACCTCATCAACTAGTTTGTCCTGTATGCTCATCATTACTTTTTCGTCTTCCTCACTAGTCTCATGATCATACCCAAGAAGATGAAGTACTCCGTGAACCAGAAGCCTTGAAAACTCCTCCTCAAAACTCACTCCATACTCTTCACTTTGAGATTCAACCTTATCAATTGAGATTATTATATCACCAAGATAAGTAATCTTCCCTATCCTCTCACCATCAACGAAAGATAAAACATCAGTCGGGTAATCTTTGTTTCTATACTCTTTATTGTAAAAGTGTATGTAATCATTGTTACACATAACCAAGCTAAGTTCGGAATTATCCTTTTCCATTTCTTTTAGAACAAATTTAATTATCTCTTTAATTTTCCTCTCAGGAATATCAACCTTCCCATACTCGTTTAAAAGACTAACCCTAATCATAAAAATCCTCAAAAAAATTTAGTAGCTAAAGTAGAAACCCCCTTCTACCCTTTCGTTACAATGTCCACAAATTCTGATTTTATCCTCTCTAAGTCAATGTCTTTTGATATTCCACCTCTTATGAAATCTTTCCTACCACCACCTTTGGCACCTAAAGAAGAAAGACGATTTATTACTTCTCTCAAATCTATCTTATCAATATTTGTTCCGCAAACAAAAGAAACCCTATCGTCAGACTTAGAAATAAGCATCACAACAACACTAGGAATTTCAGCTCTAACAGTATCAACTACCCCTCCCAACTGATTTATATCAGCATTATCAATAACCTTAAAGGCAACCTTGACACCATTCATTTCTGAAAGAGAAGAAAGAATCTCTTCTTTACTTACTTGCCTTGAAGCTTTACCTTTCTCTAATTCTTTTAGTTTATTAAGCAACCCTTCAACTCTGTTAACTATGTCACCCGAAGGTACGCTAAGTTTAGCTGATAACAATGAAATTATTTTTTCTCTCTCCCTTATGTAGTTAAGCAAAGCCTTACCAGCAACAGCTGTTATTCTTCTGACTCCAGAAGCTACTGACTCTTCGTCAATTACTTTGAATATACCTATATCACCTGTTTTATTGACATGGGTACCCCCACAAAGCTCCTTTGAGAATCCTGGAACATCAACAACCCTAACAATATCACCATATTTATCCCCGAAAAATGCCAAAGCACCGCTGCTTATCGCTTCCTTTTTACTCATAAATCTCTTTACAACCTCTACGTTTTTCAATATCACCTCATTAACCTCATTCTCAATAGCTTCTATATCTTTTTCACTCAAAGCTGCGTAATGAGAGAAATCAAATCGTAACCTATTAGGTTCAACCAAAGAACCAGATTGCACAACATGCTCACCTAAAACTTTCCTTAGGGCAGCATGTAGTAGATGAGTAGCAGTATGATGTCTAGCTATACTCATCTTCCTATCATAATCAACAGATAACCTAACTTTTTTACCTATAGAGAAGCTTCCCTTGTCAACCTTAACAAATTGTACATAAACATCATTTGACTTCTTGGTATCGGTAATGATCGCTATATTCTCATCACTAATCATCATTCCTATGTCACCAACTTGTCCACCACCCTCACCATAGAAAGGAGTTTCCTCAACAATAACCAGCCCAAGTTCCCCTTCAGTAATGGTATCAACCCTCTCTATCTTTCCATCTCCATATTTAAACAAAGAAACTATAATTGATTCATACTCATGATACTCATCACCAACATACTTTGTTGGCTTAATATCCTTCACAATAGCCGTAAAATCCAGCTTATCAGCCCCTTTCCAACTAACTTTACCTCTTTTCTTTTGCTCTTCCATAAGTTCGTTGAACTTATTCCACTCTATAATTATACCCTCATCACTACAAATATCCTCTATCAAATCAATAGACACCCCCATAGAATCATAAAGCTTGAATACCTCTTCACCAGGTAAAACATTTACCTTAATATCCTTTAATTTCTCTATAACTCCAGTGAGGTACTGAATTCCTTTGCTAACAGTGTCAAAATATCTCTCTTCCTCTACTTTTATCACCTTCTTTATGGCATCCTTTTTAGAGGCAACCTCAGGATAAATATCTCCCATACCCTCAACAACACCATCTATGACTTTGTATACTATAGGTTCATTTACTCCCATCTTGCTAGCATACCTCAGTGCTCTTCTTAGTATTCTCCTTATGACGTATCCCCTACCCTCATTAGAAGGATAAACACCCTCGGCACCAACAAATGTGATAGCTCTAGTGTGGTCAGCTATAACATTCATCGGCACTACATTGTCTCCTTCGTACTTCTTACCAGTAACTTCACAAATTTTCTTTATTATAGGTTCAAAAACATCTGTTTCATAGACGCTTTTCTTACCTTGTAGTATCATAGCTAGCCTTTCTAACCCCATACCAGTATCAATACCCTTGAATTCTAGTTCTTTCCTGTTGCCATACCTATCCTGATAGTATTGCATAAAAACTAAGTTCCAAAACTCTAAAAATCCATCACAATCCTCAAGAGATTTACACTTCTCCTTATCATATCCCCATATATCTCTAAGGTCTATGTATATTTCTGAGCAAGGTCCACAAGGTCCTTCGTCACCTGGGGGTCCCCAAAAATTATCCTTCTCCCCCAACCTTACTACCCTGTCAGGCGATATGCCAATCTCCTTAGTCCATATCTCAAAAGCCTCTTCGTCATCCTTGTATATACTAACATAAAGCAAACTTTTGTCTATCTCAACAACCTCGGTAACAAACTCCCAAGCGAATTTTATCGCTTCTCTTTTGAAGTAATCACCAAACGAAAAATTACCAAGCATCTCAAAAAATGTATGATGTCTAGGTGTCTTACCAACATTCTCTAAATCACTAGCCTTACCACCTGCTCTTAGACATTTTTGTACCGATGTAGCCCTAGTGAACGGTGGTTCCTTTTCACTTAAGAAATACGGCTTAAACTGTACCATTCCAGCAGTAGTGAAAAGAAGTGTTGGGTCATCAGCAGGAATGAGAGAACTACTCTCAACAACCTTATGCCCCTCAGATTCAAAAAACTCCAAAAATACCTTCCTTATTTCCCTACTTGTCAACTTCTTCATAGGAATTATTATAAATCTTCAAAAAATAAGGATGCTATTAACAAGTGCTAATAAGCACAAAGTGCTATTAAGCACGTAAAATATCATATTTTATTTAGCAAATAGTTTTTCCCATCTTCTACAGAAGGGAAAATTTTAAATAGATGCATTATTTCAGCAAACTCAAGTATTTTTTTCACTTTATCGTTCAACGAAGTTAATATTACCTCACCATTTAAGTCAAAAAATCTTTTTTTTAGTGCAAGCAAAGCGCTTAAGAAAGCACTTGATATAATTGCCGTTTCCTGAAAGTCAATTATTACATACTTGATAGATTTGTTTGAAAGTATTTGATTTATTAGCGTTGAGAAAGATAGAGCTTCACTTACAGTTATTACATCTTTTGGCTTTATAAAGAGTATTTCGTCATTGAATATTTCGTAAGTTGTCATCTTGCTGTTTTCTCAGAGTATTCTTTATAGTACCTTATAACTCTTTCAATATAATTTTCTGTTTCTTCTATTTTCGGGATTCCACCAGATGAATCAACTCTGTTTGGTCCTGCATTGTACGATGCCAGTGCTAGGAAAAGATTATTGTTATACTTATCCAATAACATTCTTAGGTACTTTGTTCCTCCCATTATGTTTTGGTATGGGTCAAATATGTCTTCTACTCCCATTTCTTTAGCAGTTGATGGTAGTAACTGCATTAGCCCAATAGCATTCTTAGGAGATATGGCAAACGGATTAAAATTTGATTCAGCTTTTATAACCGCTTTTATTAATTCTTTCGGTATATTGTACTTTTGTGAAGCTTCTTCTATTATTTTATCAAATTTCTGGCTTACCTTGTTTTTATCCTCCGAAGCTTTGTTCTGAAAACCCTCAAGAATTATTTCCCTTAGACTTTCATCTGGCTTTGAAATAATGTTTATACTGCTATCTTCCTCCCTCTGGCTTTGCATAACTTGACTTAGGATTTCTTGGAATGTTTTTGTTTCTTTTTGATTTACTGTCTCTTTTTGTTGGGAACTTGTATTATAGATCTTCTGCGTAGAGTTAACATTTAATGTGGCATAAACGCTGGCAACTTTTCTGTTTATTTCGTCAATTCTTCCGTATATTTCCCTTATTCTCGCTTGAACTGATTGTATCGGCTCTATCATCTTCTTAATCTATCGGTTCTTTTTAGCTAAGTTTTAGTGAATCGGATCACCATTCTCAATTTATATACACTGAAGCTCAATCCCAGAGAGGCAGAGCCTCTCTGGTAGAGTAAAATCAAGAAACCTCAGTAACAGTCTTATTACCTTTTAAAAGACTTATAAAAATTGCAACATAAGAAACCAAAGCAATTGAAAGAAGGACAATGTCTATTATCAGATAGGTCAAATTGAACGATACAAAAGCATACTTGTAGAAGTAGAACAACAAAGAACCTAATGTAGTTAACACCATGAAAACAGCAGGGACAAAAGCTACAATATAATTTCTACCTCTATAGAGTAAATACACTGATATAACAACTAAAGCCAAGGCAGCCATCAACTGATTAGCCGTACCGAATAGTTGCCACAGAGATTTATAACTACCACTCAAAGCCAAATACCCAGCAGTCAAAACTACGAAGAAAGTTGAAATATACTTATTCAATTTTGACTTAGCAAGTGATGTATATATCTCTTCGGTGAGGAATCTCGATATTCTAGTAGAGGTGTCAAGAGTAGTTAGCATAAAACCGTTTATCATAAGCAGAGCAAACGCAAACCCCCAACTACCAATTATAGCACTGGTCATATTACCGAACGAAGTACCAAATGCTATAATTGCCTTTCCTTCCTTTACAAGAGAAACTAGCTTATCATATCCTATGAAGTAGATTATTCCTATCAATACAGTAAGAGCCAAGAGGCTTTCAGTAAGCATTGCACCATAACCCACAAACCTACCATCTTTCTCATTGTTAAGTTGCTTAGAAGAAGTACCCGAAGCGACAAGTGAATGGAAACCAGATATAGCACCACATGCCACAGTTATGAAAAGTATGGGCCAGAGAGGGTCAACTAAACCAGTCTTAGAATCCCTAGCAACTTCACTTATTCCGAAGAATGGAGCATTAACGGCTATATTTGGAAGGAAGGAAGAAATCAGTATTCCTAGTACTCCAACAAGAATACCTATAACTAGAGTATAAGAGTTTATATAATCTCTAGGCTGTAAAATCAAATTAACTGGAAGTACTGAAGCAAAGAATGAATAAATAAGAAGAATTATAACCCAAATCATTATTGATACATCATTTGAGAATGGAAAAGCTATAGCCCAATTGAAAGCAAAAGAAAAGTATACTGATAAACCAACCAAAACCAATGAAACAATTGTAGCACCAATCAAACTTATTCTTAACCTGTAAGCCATTAAGTAGAAAAGAAGAGCTACAACTAGTATTGTAAAAGTAGGAATGACTATTCTAGGCTCACTAACAAAAGAAACAGCAGTAAAAGCGGCAAAGACAGCAACAACTATTATCAAAGCAATAAGAACGAACAAAGACATAAAAAACCCTGCAAACTTACCTAAAATATCATTTGATATGTTAAATATTGATTTTCCCTCGTTTTTAACAGAAATCATAAGAGAAAGGTAATCATGAACAGCACCGAAAAACACCCCACCTATTAAAATCCAAAGCCATACAGGTCCCCACCCGTACATACTAGCTGCTATCGTTGGACCAAGTATAGGTCCTGATCCGGCTATAGAAGCAAAATGATGCCCAAAAAGAATAAACTTATTAGTCGGTACAAAATCAACACCATCTTTCTTTTTATGAGCAGGAGTCGGAATACTCGGATTTTCATCAACAATTTTAGCCAAATATTTAGAATAAACAAAATACCCAAAGGCAAAAACCAAAAGAGAAAAACCAAAAATCCAAAGCATAAAAACCTCCTGCTAGTCAGTTAATTGTTAAAGATATTTGATTTAATTTTCCAAAACAATTTAAGAACAAACAATAACTAATAAGGTCTCCTAACCCCAAGCTTCAGACATAATCCTTGACTTGTCAACTTTCAAATCCACTTCCAAAATCTCCTTCATATTCTTAACAAAAGGAGTATTACCGCATATATAGAACAAATCCTCATCACCTCTGACATTATCCAAAACTATATTTCTGTCAATTCTTCCTCTTAAACCTTTCCAATCATTGCCTTCATACCTAGTAACAGTAATAAAACCTCTAAAATTAGGGTTCTTCAACATCTCGTTTATATCCTTCTCGAATATAAACTCCTCAGGAGTTCTAATACTGAAAAACAGTGTAACCTTGGTATTAGGCATAGTGTCATATATGTGCTTCATTCCGGACCTAACAGGTGCTATACCACTACCAGCAGCGAAGAATACAACCGACTTAATATCATTTGTTTTGAAAATTGAATGCCCAAAAGGTCCCTCTACAAAAAGCTTACTACCCTCAACAAAACTTTCATCAAACAACCTACTAGTAAAATACCCACGTTCAACAAGCTTTATTGTGACACCAACCAATCCAGTCTTAGCAGTCTCAGCTGGAGAAGTGGAAATAGAATACGCTCTTCTTTTCTTCTTATCAGCTGCCTCCTCAGGGAAAGCCAACATCAAAAAATGCCCTGGCATATACTCAATATCCCTTATCTCAAAAAGAAAATTCTTGACTTCCTTACCATTGTTTTCTATCTTTTTAACCTCAAACTCACCTTGTATAAGCTTCTTCACTCGTTCCATTTCAAACCTCCAAAAAACTCTTTTAATAGTTTACTAAAAAAGTATATTTTTTGTCAATAATTTTATATCACATTGAAAGATTTAACTTTTTAATTAAGAAAACCATTCAATTACTAATTCCCACCCACCCCAAAATTCTAAAGGAAACTATCGCCTCCCTTAACCCCTCCTAGTAAATAGCTACTTCTACTTAACACACAGAAATTGAAACTTCTTTAAGAACACCCCAAGAAAGTGCTATGAAACATCTCACCTAATTTGATTGTGGATTTGTAAGTTCTAAAATTTGAATTTTAGCAAAGTTTAAATAAAAATTCTTTACGAATTAAAATTCGTAAATTCAAAAACTTGCTTAAAAGTTGAAATTTCAAATTTTCAAAATTTGAAAATTTTTCTTCCTTTATATAAAATTTTACTAAAAATGTACAAGGTTTTAAGGAAGAAGAGAACGGGAAACATAATTGAAGAAGTAAAAGGTGAGACTGTAGGGCTCGTAAAGACTAACATTATACAGATACTCCCAGAAGGGCTAGAGCTAGAATCCGGAGAGGTGTTACCTGGACCTATAGATGTAGCTTATGAAACTTATGGTACACTAAACGAGGACAAAAGTAATGTTATACTTGTTTGTCATGCTTTATCAGGTTCGGCACATGCTGCAGGTTATCATAGAATGATAGATGAAGAAACATTTGATGGAGCAACAGAAGGATGGTGGGAAGATATAATAGGTCCCGGTAAAGGTATAGATACAAACAAGTTTTTCGTAATATGTTCGAACTTCTTAGGAAGCTGTTACGGTACTACAGGACCAACATCAGTAAATCCTAAAACAGGAAAAAGGTACGGAATAACATTCCCAACGATAACCATATCAGATATGGTGAAAGTGCAAAGAGAGTTAATAAGGCAGTTAGGTATTGAAAAGCTTTTAGCCGTTGTGGGTGGTTCAATGGGAGGCATGCAGGCACTTGAATGGTCAATAATGTATCCAGAAGTAGTTGAAAGTGCCGTTGTGATAGCAGCAACAGCAAGTTGCTCAGCTCAGAACATAGCGTTTGACGCAGTGGGTAGAAACGCCATAATTTCCGACCCCAACTGGGAAAATGGCGAATACCTAGAGAAAGGTAAAGTACCCTCAAAAGGCTTAAGTATTGCTAGAATGATAGGACACATCACCTACCTAAGTTCAAAATCAATGGACTTAAAATTCGGTAGGAAGCTCATAAACGGTAAAACTTATGATATTGACAATATAGAGTTTGAAGTTGAAAGTTACTTAGGCTATCAAGGGGAAAAATTTGTAAACAGGTTTGACGCAAACTCTTATCTATACATAACAAAAGCGATGGACTACTTTGACTTAACAGAAAAATACGGAAACGGAGACCTCAAAGAAGTATTCCGTAAAACCAACATTAAGTTCCTATTCATCTCTTTTTCAACTGACTGGTTATTCCCCCCTTCAGAATCATTAGAAATGGTATCAGCAGCGCTAGCTGCTGGTAAAGATGTATCATACATAAACATAGAAAGCATAAACGGACATGATTCCTTCCTGATAGATACAGAGATAGAAAGCAAAGCAATAAAAGCATTTCTTGATGCTACATTTCAAGAAAAACAAAACAGAAAAGAGAAAACCTATGAAAGAAGAAAAGACTTCGAAATAATAGAAAGAATAATAGAGGAAGGAAGCAGAGTTTTAGATTTAGGCTGTGGCGATGGTGAACTCCTTGTATACCTCAGAGAAAAGAAAAAAGTAAGAAGCGTAGGAATAGAAATTGACACTAACGAGGTAATAGAATGCTTGTCAAAAGGATTAAATGTAATACACTATGACATAAACAAAGGTTTCAAAGACAAAAACTTCTTAGAGATAGAAGACAAGGCATTTGACTACGTGATAGTAAGTAAAACCATACAGCAGCTAAAATCCCCTGGGCTACTACTTGAAGAAATACTCAGAATCTCCAAAAATGCAATAGTCAGTTTCCCTAATTTCGGATACTACAAGCTAAGATTACAATTATTGCTTAAAGGCACCATGCCAGTAAGCTCAGAACTACCATACTCATGGTTTGACACTCCAAACATTCACTTATTTACTTACAGAGACTTTGTAAACTTATGCAAGGCGAAAGGAATAAAAATAAAGCAAACCTTTTTCATATCAAGAGTATTCAATAAAGAGATGTGTAGCAAAATTCTACCTAACCTATTAGCAGAAGAGGTGATAACAGTTCTGTCCTATGAGGATAGTAGTAACAAGTAACGACGCAGGACACAGAATAGATGTCATAATCTCAAAGTACACAAACTACACAAGGAGCCAAATAAAAGGTAAAATAAAAGAAGTATTCGTAAACGGAAAACCCAAACATTTCGGTTACAAAGCAAAAGAAGGAGAAATTATAGAATTTGATGACATAATTCCAGAGGTATGTGACATTACACCGGAACCTATAGAACTAAAAGTTCTATACAAAGATGATGACATAGCTGTGATAGAAAAACCTTATAACATGGTCGTACATCCTGCTCCGGGACACTGGAGCGGCACATTAGTAAATGCTTTACTATACAATCTCAAAGACAAACTTTCTTTCATGGGGGGCTACACAAGACCAGGAATAGTCCATAGGCTCGATAAGGAAACATCAGGATTAATGGTAATCGCAATACATGACAAGGCACACGCTATATTATCTTCTCTGTTCAAATCAAAAAAGGTATACAAAGAGTACTGGGCAATAGTAAACGGGAAAGTAGAAGAAAAAAACTTCACAGTAGACAAACCAATCGGCAGGAACCCAAAAAACAGGCTAAAGATGGCAATAGTTCACGATGGTAAGCCAGCAATAACTGAATTCGAGCTTTTAGCAACAAACGGTAAATACTCATTAGTAAAGGCGAGACCAATAACAGGAAGAACGCACCAGATAAGAGTACACCTAAAAAGCGTTGGGCACCCAATCGTTGGAGATACAACATACAACCCACAAGCAAATAAACAAATAAAAGAATTTAATCTACCTGAATCGTTTATACCACTAGTTGCTAAAAAAATTTCTTTTCCTCATCCTTCACGGGATGAGATAATGTTCTTTGAAATTGACTTACCAAAAGAATTTAAGGAACTAATGAAAAAACTTTCACTAGAATTCGTACCCTAACTGAAAGTATGTCTTCCAATCTTTAGCATCAAGAAGTTTTCTACCATCAAACGGAGAGGCAAAATCAAATCTCAGTTTAAACCCAACTCCCAGAGCAATGCCAAACCCCACACCTACACCCACCTTGAGGTCTTTTAGCTTATAAACCCCTTCATTTTCATCAAACCTAGTAAGCTGAAACTTTGTTATGTCATCCCCCACTAAAGCAGCATCTACAAAAAGCGAACCAAAAACAGGTGGAAAAGAAAAACCAAATGGACCTAATAAAGCCCTTATAAGTGCTATCCTCAGTTCTAAGTTGGAAAGGAATAGCAATTCACCGCTAAACTCCTTGAAATCATACCCTCTCAGAGTCCCAACACCACCAACATAAAAAGGAAAAGAATCAGCATCTAACCCAAACTTATATCCACCAACAAATCTAAAAGCAAGAGTATCAATAACAGTTATCATAAAGTACTTTCTAAAATCAAATATAGTAGAAAAAAGGCTCTTATCACTAGAAACCAACTTCGGCGAGTACGAAATTATAGCCTGGGACCTTATACCGTCTATCGGTCCTACAACACTCCAAAGTGTAGCATCGTAAACATAGCTAAGCGATAAAGTATTCATTGAGTACATGAAGTTATCACGGAAAACATTATTGTAGTAATCATAAACCGGCACCCAAAAATAGTCAGAATGCTCTAAAGACAACTCTAATCTAGAAAATGTTGAAAAAGGATATATCAAAAATCCATTGAAGCCAGACTTTGAATAATAACTGGGCTCAACCTGATAGAAAACCGAAGGATAAACAAAGAAATTCATCAACGAGAAAAAGTAATCCCTAAGGTTATAAAACTGGAAACCGAAGTCAAAGTAATACTTGAGATTCATGTAAGAAGCCAAAATGTTAACTTCAGAAAAATTAAAAGTCCCATAACTCTGTAGATACATGTTGTTCAGTATTATTGATAGTCTCTGATCACCAAGTAAATCACTAAAACTTGCACCTATCAAAAGCATAAACCCCAAATCAGAACTCAAACTAAATCCACCAGTTATATAATCAACCGTTGGAACAATAATGTAACTATAAGAGTTTCTTATCTCTATCCCATCTACTCTTGATTTCTCAGCTAAAAATTTAGACTTTGAAGCTTCAGAAACAAAAACATAATTACTAACTTCACTACCTACCAAATTAGTTAGTGAAAAACTTTTGTAGTATATATCGTACGACAAATTATTTTCAGATGAGAAAATAAGAGTACTACCAGATGGGTCAAGCTTTGGCGAAAAAGCACCAGTCATAACCTTTGACACTCTAAACACTTTGCTATTACCAAAATCGTAGACAAATATATTCCTTACACCATCAATAGTAGAAACAAAGAGTAGATACTTACCATCCTGAGAAACAAAAGGATTTTGTTCCTCCCCTCCTAAGTCTATAAACTTATCAATTTCACCTGTACTTAGGTTAATTCTATATATATCAGTATCCTGGGAAAATATGCTCTCCTTGTTTCTTGTTGAAACGAAGTATATATAATTCTTGTCAGGAGAAAACCTAGGTTCAGCATCATAAAACATATCATCTGTAAGCTTCCTAAGTTCTTTCGTCTCAAGGTTGTAAATGTATATATCCTCACTCACATTATCAAATCCACTGAATACAATAAGTTTGCCATCCAACGATATATCAGGTGATGAGATGATGAACATTTTATCAAATTTAACTTGATACGAAGAATTTTTGTTCAAATCATACACATTTATAGCGTCCTTACCACCAGATTTTGAAACGAAAACCATTACACCGTTAGTTGAAACAGCAATGTTATTCCTTGTTATATGAAACTCAAGGTAATTTTCATTAAAGCCACCTATAACCAAATCCCTGATTATTTTCTTCTCTCTGATATCGTAAAGAACAATCTTAGGGTAAATATCCTTGTATGTTAAAAATGCAATGGTATTGCTAGAAACAAAAGTAGGAATAAACTTCTGATAGGGAATTTCACCAAACTTAATATTATCTATCTGGTTAGCAAAAGAAATTACTTCATCGTATTCACTAAGCATCGGCAAATACTTTTTTCTAAGGGAAAAAACGAAAGTTTTTTCTATATCAACTAAACTACTACCTAATTCAGTTTTATAAGGGTCCTTATCACCGTTAAGGTAACCTTTAAAAATTTTATATATTGATGTTTTACCGTAATTGTCACCAATGAACTTTAAGAAAGCCTGCCCTTGCTTGTACACTAAATAATACTCATCAGGTCTAAGAGAATTAAGGTCAGATAACCTATCAAGAGGTACGATTCTATTATTGATAACTATATCCCTCAAAATCTCTTCAGAAGAGAAATCCCACCCAACAGAGTAGTACTCAGCCATTCCTTCAATAAACCAAAGAGGAATAAAAACATCACTAAGAACCTTCCTATTCTTAGCTCCTTTGATAGTATCAAATTGGTAAACATGCACCATTTCATGATTCAAAACCCTCTTAAAAAAACCTAAGTTTCCGTTCATCGGAATGACAAGCCTATTTTTGAGTCCTTCGGTAAACCCTCCCGTTCCTTCACCTATGAATTCATCAACAATGTTATTCGCCTGAAACTCTATCTGATTAGGGAAAACTATAACCGGGAACGTCTCATTCAAATCCCTAAATGTCAACGACCTAAGTTCTTCATCTGAATCCTTTATCGCCCTAACAATATACTTGAAAATATTTGTTTGAGATGTATCAAGGAAAAGCTTATAGTTTCCTAGCTCATAAACATACCAGTTAGCAGTAGAATAGTTTATCTTATTTTTTCCAAATGGAAAAACGAAATTAACTAACAAAAAGAAAAAAACAAAAAACCAAATTACAAGCTTTTTCATACAGTAAAGATAAAGATTTAAGAATACAAATTCAAGAAAACACTTAAAACTTGCTCAAAACACCTAATTAAGGTGCTTAATAGCACCTTATTAATAGCACCTTAATTTAAGTAGTCCAGCCCATCCCACCTTATTTGATGTAGAGAGGCAAAGCTTTCCTTCACTCTCCAATTGATAAGAGAATGCTTTAAACACCCAGCCTTATTTTTTGTAGAGAGGTTTCACCTCTCCACACTCTCCAATTAGAAAGTACCTTAGGCACAAGTGCTACATAGCACAAGTGCTACCCATCACAAGTGCTATTAAGCACGAAGTACTATGAAGCACTTAAAAAAGAAATAATTACTAAATGTTTTCAAAAAGTTTTATTAAAAGTGCTTTCTGGGTGTGTAATCTGTTCTCTGCTTGGTCAAAAACGATAGATTGTGGGGAGTCAATAACCTCATCTGTAACTTCCTCACCTCTTCTAGCAGGTAAGCAATGCATAAAATAAGTATTTTTCTCCGTAAGTGACATAATATAAGAATTTACTTGATAATGTCTCATGAGCTTCTCTCTATCCTCTCTAGTATCTTCAAAACCCATACTTACCCAAACATCACTATATATAACATCAGCACCCTTCACAGCTTTTTCAGGATTAGTCTCAACATAGAACTTTGTTTTACTTTTTGAAAGTTCTTCAACCACTTCTTCTATAGACTTATCATAATACTCAAGAGGACCAGAAAAACACAATTCTCTAGTCTGTAGGATTGCCAATGTCATCATAAGAGACCTAGCAACATTATTAAAATCACCAAGGTAAACAACCTTAACATCAAAAGACGAAAACTTCTCAAATATCGTAAAAGCGTCAGCCAGAGCTTGGCAAGGATGTTCGTAGTTAGTCAAAGCATTTATAACAGGATATCTAAAGTAATCGCCTAACTTAACAACATTGTCGTGATTATATGTTCTTATAACTATACCGTGGACATACCTAGAGAGAACCCTAGCAGTATCTTCTATCGTCTCACCCCTACCTAACTGCAGTTCGTTGGATTGTAAATGAAGAGCAGCACCTCCCAATTCGCTTATACCAACAAAAAAAGACACCTTCGTTCTAGTAGAAGGCTTATCAAATATCATCAATATTGTCTTACCATCCAAAAAATTAGAATACAAAAACCTGTTTTTTTTTAACTCAGAGGACAAAGAGAAGAGAGCCAGAAATTCCTCTTTTGATATGTCTCTTGAAGATATAAAATTCTTCTGCATAAAAACAGGAGTCCATAAGGTTCGGGGTTGACGGGACTTGAACCCGCGACCTCTGGTGTGACAGACCAGCGCTCTGACCAGGCTGAGCTACAACCCCAATTTGTAATAATATTATACCAAAAACAAACAGTTCCTTTCAACTTCTAAAACCCTATAAGAGTGCCAAAGGCACTCATTTTATCTTTAGCATAATCTGTAACCTAGGTGAGTAATTAAACCCATGTTCAAAACAAAAAGGTATTATGAACTTTGATTTATCAGTGATCTCTTCAGGTGTAGTACCCTCAGGCATCAAGAAAATTCTCTCTCTAGGAAGTCCATACCTTCTTTGAATTTCAACAACCTCCTCAAGTTCATGCTCATAAGAAATAACGAACTTAAATATACTATTCAGTTTGGCAAACTCCCTAAGATTTTCATAAATCTTCTGATAAACTTTTTCGCCACCTGAGAGTCTAGCACTACTAAGTTTAGGTGAAACATTCAACTTATATTTCCCAAGTTCCTGAGAAGGCAAATATATACCCGATGTCTCAAACTCTACATGATAAGGCGAATAGATACTGAGTACTTCCGAAATAGCATCTTGGTAAAAAAGAGGTTCACCGCCAGTAAAAATAACTATTCCTTTTTTACTCTCAACAAAATCTTTTATTATCTTTGCCAACTCCTCAGAAGATAATTCATTACCCCCTTCGAAAGGAACAGAATACTTTGTATCACACCAAACGCAATCAAGAGGGCAACCTTGAACCCTTATGAAAAGTGCTAATCTACCTATGGTATCACCTTCACCTTGAATACTAACAAATATCTCAGAAACTTTGATTGAAGACATCTACAGAATCACCAGTACTTAATCTTTATAGCATTCCTAACTTCTTCCATTGTCTTAGATGCTACCTCTCTAGCTTTCTTTGAACCTTCCCTAAGGATATCAATAACCTCATCCCTATGTTTTTCATAATAATCTCTTCTTTCCTTTATAGGCTCAAGGTACTCTATCAACTTCTTCGCAATCCTATCTTTACACTCTATACATCCAATTTTAGCAGAAGTACATTCCTCAACAACAGTATCAACAATTTCAGGATAAAATATCTTGTAAAGAGGGAAAACTTTACAATCGTCAGGGTGCCCTGGGTCACTCCTTCTCGGCCTCCCCACATCCGTAACCATCATCTTAACTTTTTTTAGAATTTCTTCTTTTGAATCCTTGATGTATATCGCATTGTTATAGCTTTTGCTCATCTTCCTACCGTCAATTCCATAAACATGTGGGACTTCACCAAGTATAGCCTGAGGCTCCGGGAAAACCTCACCAAAAAGATAATTAAACCTCCTAACTATTTCTCTAGTTATCTCTAAATGTGGCAACTGGTCCTTGCCAACAGGTACCTTCGTAGCCTTATAAATTATTATATCAGCAGCCTGAAGCACCGGATAAGACAAAAAACCAACATTGCTTAAATCTTTATCCTTCATGTTTTCCTTAGCGTCCTTGTAGGTCGGATTCCTTTCAAGCCAACCTAAAGGCGTTATCATAGAAAGAATCGTGAACAACTCAGAGTGTTCAGGCACCGTAGATTGAACAAAAATCACACTTTTATTAGGATCTACACCAGCAGCAAGCCAATCTATCACCATTTCTATAGTAAGCTCTTTCAAATCTATATTCTGGTCAAACTCAGTAGTCATTGCATGTAAATCAGCAACCATGTAAAAGCACTCGTAACTATTCTGTAATTGAACCCATTGCCTCAAAGCACCCACATAGTTACCAAGGTGTAAATACCCCGTGGGTCTCATTCCACTCAAAACCCTTTCCATAGGTAAAAATTCTAATCATTGAATTTAAACGAATTCAAATAGAAATTTTATCGCAGAGAGGCGTAGCCTCTCTGTAGTAAAAAAAGTTAAACTTTGAGAAAAATAACTCTATACATACCTAGTTCCTCTACCTCTGATTCTGCCTTTTTTCAAGAATCCATCGTAATGGTGCATTATGAGCTGCGACTCTATTTGTGTAAGCGTATCAAGAGCAACACCAACCATTATTAAAAGCGAAGTACCACCCAACAGATAAGCTATATAAGTAGGAACCTTAAGAGCACTGTAAATAATGTTAGGAGCTACGGCAATTATACCGACTATTATAGAACCAGGAACAAGTAATTTGTTTAAAGTATTATTCAAAAACTTATATGTATTCTCCCCGGGTCTTATACCAGTTATGAATCCTCCATTTTTCTGTAGCATCTCCGCCAAATCTTGAGGATTAAACTGTATGAAAGTATAGAAATACGAGAAGAATATAACTAGCAAAAAGTACAAAGTAACATATAACCACCCTTCAAAAGAGAACCAAGAAATTAAAGTTCTTACAACAGGGGAATCAGAACCACCAAAGAAAGTCAGTAACTGCTGTGGGAAAGACATAACAGCTGAAGCGAAAATTATAGCAACAACACCTGCAGGATTCAGCTTTATAGGTATGTATGTACTTTGACCCCCATAAACCTTTCTACCCACAACCCTCTTAGCATAGTTAACAGGAATTCTTCTAATGGACTGCTCAAACCAAACAACAAAAATAATAACCGCAAGGAATAGAATAACAACTAACAAAATCGTAAGCTCAAGAGTACCTGAAGTTCTCATTTGCTCATATATCCTATATACAGAATCTGGTATCCTAGCAACAATTCCACCCATTATTATCAACGAAACACCATTACCTATACCCTTCTCAGTTATCTGCTCACCCATCCACACCAAGAACATCGTACCCGTAGTGACGGTAATAATGAAACTTAAATAAAACCAGAAGGTTTCAGGGAAAAGAGCCAAACCAGTATAAGCAGCAACTTCCGCCCTCATCGCTCTAAGGTAATACAAACTCAACCCCAAAGCCTCAATTATAGCCATCGGAATAGTACCTATCCTAGCATACTGCATTATCTTTCTTCTACCATCCGGCTCCTTCGATATCCTCTCAAGAGAAGGAATAACATAGACAAGCAACTGAATGATAATCAACGAAGAAATGTAAGGCATCACGCCTAAAGCAAAAATACTAATGTTACTCAGAGCACCACCAGAAAAAAGGTTGAAAAACTCCAAAACTCCTAAGTTACCTCTACCAAAGTTTTCATAATAGTAAACTAAAACCGAATAATCTATACCCGGAACAGGTATAGCAGTACCAAGCCTAAAAATTATAAGTATAAACAAAGTAAAAAGTACCCTACTCCTAAGAGATTCTATCTTGAAAATGTTGACGAAAGCCTTCCACATAACCTACTCCAAGAAAATTTTTAGCCATTATAAAGCACAATAATTAAGCGTTTCAATTTAAAAAATACCCAGCTCCTTCATCTTTAGTGCTAACTCAAAAAAAGCATTATACCTATGACTTATTTTGTTTTTAACCTCCTCTCCCAACTCTGCTAGCGTTCTAGTATATCCATCAGGAATAAAGACAGGATCATAACCAAAACCTTTATCACCTCTAGGCTCATGAGAAATATTCCCCCAAAGCACTCCCTGAGAAAATATAAACTTTTCATCACCATACATGAAAATAGCAACACAGACAAACCTAGCTTTTCTATTAGTCACACCCTCCATCTCTTTGAGTAATTTGTTTATTAAATCTCTCTGAGTAGAATTTTCGCCGGCATACATAGCAGATAAAACCCCAGGTCTACCACCAAGAGCCTCAACCTCAAGCCCAGAATCATCACTCAACACAGGTATCCTCAACTTTGAGTAGTAATACCTTGCCTTTATCAAAGCATTCTCAAAAAAAGTTTTACCATCCTCCTTCGGAGGATTAATTTCATAACCATTCAAAGACAAAAACTCAACATTTCCAACGATGGGAGATAAAATATCTCTTATTTCATTGAATTTATGCTTGTTCGTGGTAGCAATCACAATTTTGTTCATAACTCGACTCTATAAGAATCATCAGAAAAATCAACTGATATATTATACTTGCTAACTGACTTGTTTATCCATTCCTTAATTCTGTCTTCAATAATCTTTGAATAAATCTGATTTTTGAGTTCAGGCACACTTAGTATATTAGACTTGAACTCCTCAAAGCTAATACTCTCTTCTTTTCTTGAAATAACCTTAACAGCCATAGTGTAAAGTTTATCTCCAACCTTGTAATTAATTGGAATTGGTAGTTTCTGATCTAACCTGACACCTCCCAGTATATTAAGTAACTCAATAGGTATACCCTCAGAGTACAACTTCTGCAAAGAAACAGGTTCACTTTGGTACCTTGTTAGATTCGTAACAATGTATTTGTTAAGTTTCTTGTTGGCAACCTCCAAAGCTTTATTATACCTACCTAAGTAGATATAGTTGCTAATCTCTCCAAAAACGGCTTGTATCTCCTTTTCTTGAGCAAGAGTTAAATCGTTCGGAAGATAAGTAGTTATGAGTATAAAACTAGCCTTCATAACCTTAGCTTGATTTGTATTTTTTGAATAAACCTCTTCAAGAACTTTATTTAACTCCCTATCATCTGGCTCTTTCTGTAAGTAATCTTTAAACTCCTGGTCAGCATTTACAAGCCTAGAGAGAATAAATTGGCTCTTCACCTCAGATATCATCTGTTTCCTGAATAGTTTGTTAGAATTTATAAAATCAACAACTTTTTCATCACTTATGATATTAACTATTTTATCATCATCAGGAACAATTATATTCATTTTCTTAGCAAGGACAAGCAAAATTTTTTGTGTTATGAGCTTTCTCATTACCTCATCCTTAGAGACAACCAAATTTATTTTTTCATTCAGCAAATATTCTTCTTCTAGGAATGATTTCATCTTTTGGTATTCTAACAAAGTAACAGCCTCACTTCCTCCTACCCTAGTAATAACCTTATCTAGAAGTACTCGCTCAGCAAAAGAAAAATCAACTAAAAACAACAGCATAAAAGTAACAAAAGGTAAAAGCTTCCTCATCATCAGCCTCTTAAGAAAGGAGTATAAAATGAGAAAAACAGCAAATTCAAATTTGAAAAGATTCGTATTTAATTTTCATACTTGAGTATGAAGATAGTTCTAGGTAGTCTCTCTGAAGGGAGGAGAGAAATCTTTTCTAAGTATTTTAAAGATTTCACAATTGTAAAATCTGAAATTGATGAAAACGAAACCGTGAAGGAACTAGGAACATACAAAACAAACCCTATATTTGTTTCCATGTACCTTTCATACAAAAAAGCAGAAGACATTGTCAACAAACTAGAAAAGGCTGAGCCTTTTTTGCTTTTTACATTTGACACTATTGTTGTCCATCAAGGAGAAATAAAATTTAAGCCTTCTAATAAAGAAGAAGCTAGAAGTTGGCTTCTATCATATAAAAATGATTTCCAAGAAATAATAACAGGCTACACTATCTCTTCTTCTGAAAAGAACATTTTCGTTGTTGGACATGATAGATGTATCGTATACTTCAAAGACATAAGCAACGAAGAAATAAATAAGTATGTTGATTCTAACCCCGTTGAAAAATGGTCAGGTGGAATAGCCATAGAAATAGCTAGAGATTTCTTCAACATAGTCGAAGGCACAGTTGAAAGCATAATAGGCGTACCTATAAACAAACTTAAGAAAGACTTAAACACTCTAGGGTATAACTTAGTATAGCTTCTTAATTAAGAAAGTGCTAATAAGCACCATACGCACCTACATTTATTTTTCGTAGAGAGGTTTTCACCTCTCTTCATTCTCTAGTTAATAATAGAGTGCTATTAAGCACAACGTGTACTTTAATTAATCGTAGAGAGGCTGCCTCCCTCAACTCTTCATATATATTCGAATTAAAAAAAGTGCTATAAGCACACATAAAATTCTAATGGAGGCTATTTTCTTCCTTAACCCTAGTAGGGAAGTGTCACTAAGTACCTCCTAGCACTTATAAGTAGTTGCTATTAAGCATTGCTTTTAGCATTTAATTGAAAGTGCTAATTAGCACTTTACCTTAAGTATTCCCGCCCACCTTTTTTAATATAGATAAGCTACGCCTCTCTACACTCTCCAATTAATAAGAAAGTGCCTTTGGCATAAGTTCTATTAAGCACAAAGTGCTATTAAGCACAACGTGCTATTAAGCACAAAGTGCTATTTAGCACAGGATTTTTTCAACAAAATTACTAAGTTAACTCAAAGAAAGTCAACCTACTTTAATCGTTTTATAACTTTGAATAGATTACCAAGAAGACTTAGTAAATATTCAAGAGTAACGATAGCACTATTACTATTGAAATAATCAAGAAGATGAGAACAAACAAAAGTATTGGTTTTAAAAAAGAAATATAAACAGCCTTCACTGTAGACACATTTGTACCCTTTAGCCTAATAAATCTTGACACCCTCCAAGCAACAAACAAAACAAAAAAAAGGATTATCACCAGATAGTTATACAGCACCTTGTAATTAGCCAAGTAATAAAGTACATAAGATACACCTAAAGTGAGAAGTAGCGAAATCAAAACTATAGCTGAAATGTCAACAACTAAGCTACCCTTTCTCATTTTCGGTACCTCTTCCACTTAGAAATTCTATTAGCATTGTTATTGCACGCATAGCTGCCGAAAACCTTATTTTCTCTCTGTTACCAAACAATCTAAATTCTCTCGTTATAGTTCCACTGTTTTTTGAAGATACTGATATAAAAGTTGTTCCTACTTCTCTCTTTGATGAGTCAGTTTCAGGACCCGCTATTCCTGTTATTGCAACTGATATGTCACTATCAAAAATCTTCAAAGCATTTTCTGCCATCTCCTTTGTCACTTCGGGACTCGTTGCAAAATACTTTTGTAAGTTCCCTCTGTTTACCCCAAGTGCTTTTTCTTTAGCCACCTCAGAATAAGAAACGATACTTCCCAAGAAATACTTTGAGGCATTCGGTGCTTTGGTTATAATCTGTGACAGGTAACCACCTGTCATAGACTCAGCCACAGAAAGTGTAAACCCTTTGCTTATAAAAATATCCCTAAGATTTACAGATATATCATTCCTCTCTTCAAGGAAGAGAGCTGTAGGAACAGTCCCTAAAGTTTTTTTAAACTCCTCAATTATCTGTTCTTTTATTTCCCTTACCTCTTCTTCGTAATTACTACGGTCCAAGTAGAATATCACATCTACTATTCCGTAATCTGCTATAGTACCATATTTCTTACCGCTGAATGCCTCAGCTACTACCTCATCAACTCTTGATTCAGGTACACCCAGTATCCTCACAATAAACTCTTTTTCATTTTGATTACTCAACAATCCTGTCATGTATAGCTTTACTTCGTTTTCTAGCATATCCATCATCTCACTAGGAACACCAGGCAACGAAATAATTGTCTTACCATCCTTGTTTATTATGAAACCAGGTGCTGAACCTACCCTGTTCTTTATCACTATTCCGTTCTCTGGAATAAAAGCTTGCTTTTGATTTGAAACTGGCATTTCCTTATGAACCGCTAAAAATTTTCTCTTTATTTCCTCTAGTATTTCTTCAGAAAAAACAAAGTTAATGCCCGTGAACTCATATATACATTCTCTCGTTATGTCATCTTTCGTAGGACCCAAGCCTCCAGTAGTGATTATTATGTCAGAATTTTCGTAAGCGAAACTTAGGGTTTTCATTAGCATTTTCTTATCATCGCCAACAATAACAATTCCCACTACATCAACACCTAAAGAATTCAGGAATTTAGCTATATAGTTACCATTCGTATCTAATATGAAACCCCTTATTAGCTCAGTGCCTATCCCTATAATAAAAGATTTCATATCTCACTCTGTAACCAATATTTTGGTGTTATTCGTAATACTTTATCAAGTAAATATAATTTTGATGTAGAGAAGCAGAACCTCTCTACCACTCTCTAATGTTTAATAAATAAGTCATTGTTTTAAACCATGTTTCTTGTCAAAATGTGCCATTTAACACAAGTGCCTTAAGCACTTAATTAAGCACCTTTAAGCACTTGAATAAAGGCAAACGAAACTTACACTTATTTGTACCTCAATAACCTAAGAACAAACGAAACACCTATGCATACTGTATCTGACTTTAAGAAAATCTCTCTACCGAGGTGTACAGGCTCAAATCCCAACTTACCAAATCCTTGTTCTTCTTCCGAAGTGAATCCTCCCTCACTCCCCACAGCAACAAAAATATTATCTACTCCTTCCAGTTCGCCAATCACCTCTAACAAATTTTTTGGCTCTTTACCGTTCACCTCTTGCCATGTCAGAATAATTTTCTTCTTACTTCCTTCAGTTGAGTTAATTAGATTTTCAACATCTTCAAAGTTTCTCAATATACTTATTGGATCAAGTATAGATGAAGGAAAAGGATTTCCTACCTGTTTAGCTGACTCAATACAAATTCTACTAAGTCTTTCCTTATATTTATCATTTATGGGGAAATTCTGGGAATGCCTACCTAGTATCGGTACTATGTAATCTACCCCAAGTTCTGACAACTTGTGTAGTTCATCTTCAAATGTTCCTTTCTGCACTAGTCCCTGAAGAATGAAAACAAAAGGCTTAGGCTTTTGTATAGTAAAGAAGCTAACAACTCTACCGAGTAATCCTTCGTTATTCATGTCCACTATCTTGACTAGGTACTTCCTTGAAGTCTCAACATCAAAAGCTTCTATCTCTTCACCTATTTTAACCCTTTGTACCTTCTTAAGATGTTTAACATCGGTAGAATCATTTATGTAGATCTTATCACTGACAAGTTTATTTTCACCTGTGAGGAAAACCATTTTCATTTTTTCTTTTAAGTAGCTCTTTAGCGACTCTAAATATGTTTTTGTAATCTAGACCATAAAACTCAAGTAACTCGTAAGGTTTTCCTGTCTGCCCAAACTCATCATTTATTCCTATGACCTCCATAGGAACAAATCTGTTATAGCTTGTTGCCAAAAACATAGCAATCATACTGCCAAGCCCGTTTATTTTTTGGTGTTCTTCAACAACCAAAATAGCACCTGTTTCCTCTGCTGCCTTTATCACCGCTTCTCTATCAAAAGGTTTCAATGTACTCATGTTAATAACTCTAGCAGAAATACCCTCTTTCCTTAGCTCTTCAGCTGCTTTTAGTGATTCAGAAACAGTTATACCGTATGATATTATAGTTAAGTCTTCACCATTCTCTAGCACACTTGCCTTACCAATTTTAAATTCATCATCAGGTGATGTTATGATGGGATAAGGTGCTCTACTCAACCTCATATAGAATGGACCGTATTCTTGAGCTATTGCCCTTGTTGCCTTTCTAGCTTCTATGTAATCAACAGGACAGACTATTCTCATATTTGGTAAAACAGCCATGATTGAAAAATCCTCTAGGCATTGAGCAGTTGCGCCGTCCTCACCAACAGTAACTCCCACATGTGAACCACAAAGCTTTACATTCGCATCGTTATAACAAACAGATATCCTTATGAAGTCGTAAGCTCTGTTCGTTAGGAACACAGCAAAAGAAGCTGCAAAAACCGTAAAACCTTCTCTAGCAATGCCAGCAGCAATACCAACCATGTTTTGCTCTGCTATACCAACATTGAAAAACCTCTCTGGAAACTTATGTTTAAAGTACTCAGCTCTCGTTGAATCCTCTAAATCAGCTGATAAAACAATAATCTTTGGGTTCTCGTACCCTAACTGAACTAACTCTTCACCGAAACCATCTCTCGTTGGCCTAGGCTTTAGCTCACTAGACATTGTCTCCCCCATCTAGTTCCTTTAAAGCTTTTTCAAGTTCTTCTTTGTTTGGTGCTCTTCCATGGAAAGCATGGTTATACTCCATGAAAGAAACCCCCTTACCTTTTACAGTATTTACAACTATTATCGTTGGTTTACCACTTCCCTTGTTAGAAGTGAAGGCATCTAAAGCCTCAAATAACTGGTCAAAATTATGCCCATCTATCTCTATGTAATTCCACCCAAACGACTCCCATCTATCCTTAAGAGGCTCTATCTTGAGTATCTCATTAACAAATCCATTTTCTTGAACCTTGTTATAATCAAGTATTGCACAAAGATTATCTATTCTGTGGTGAGAAGCAAACATTACCGATTCCCAAATACTCCCTTCCTGTATCTCACCATCTCCGAGTATAACATAGACATTGAAATCTATGCCTTTATACCTAGAAGCTAAAGCCATCCCTATACCAGCAGAAAGCCCGTGCCCCAACGAACCAGTATTGAACTCTACTCCCGGCACTCCAAAATAAACATGTCCCTGAAGCTTAGAACCAAATTGTCTAAATCCTTCCAATTCTTCCTCAGAGAAAAACCCAGCCTTCGCTAGTACTGCGTAAACTGCAGGTGTAGCGTGCCCCTTTGAAATTACGACTCTGTCCCTGAGTTCCCACTTGGGATTCTTAGGGTCATATCTAAGCTTATAGAAATAAAGTGCCAAGAGTATCTCAACAAGTGACATTGAACCACCAGGATGCCCACTATTCGCCTTGTGAGTCATAAGAAGTATCTTTTTCCTGATTTCAGTAGCCAACCTTTTTAGCTCTTTGACACTTAACTTCTGCTCTATCATTTAGCCTCCAGGTAATAAGAAATAATACTAAAATTATATACTAAAGTAAAGTTAACTGAAAAATTAAAATCTAGCTACCTTTCCCAAACCAAACAACCACCGATTCCCAACCCCTTAACTTTATAGGAAGCTGAAGAATTAAAAAAACTTTTCTAGCCTACCAAAAAGTCTAATGTACAAAATTCCGTAAAAATTTCTATATTTCAGTGCCTTTGTAATTATTGAGTGTTCTAAACATTTTGTGCTTTAAACACTTTTGTGCTTTAAGCACTTCTGTGCTTTAAGCACTCTTAAGGGAGGCGATAGCCTCCCCTAAAACCTTAGAAATAGAGAGTGTTCCAAAAATCAAAAGAACTCTTTTGAAATTAAACATTCAATCAGAATAAACAAAATATAATTTAATGTAGAAATTCCAGAGAAGGAAATTTCATATCCAAATTTAATCTAGATCAAAAAATAATTCTGGAACACCCTCCATTAGAAATAAGAGTCAATAAAATGTTTACTTATATAATCCAAAACTTCTTTAGGAACAAGGTATCTTATTGATTTTCTAGACCTTAACCGCTCTCTTATCAACGTAGAGCTTATGTCAACATAAGATGTATTCAGAATATGGAATTTATCTTTATACTCCTTAAGAGGTTCCGGAACCTTAAACTTCCTAAACTCTCCGTTTATAATCCTAGGGTAAACTACTACATTGACCTTTTCTACTATCTTCTTGCTATCCTTCCAAAGATGTAGAGACTCAGCAGAATCCTGCCCCACTATGAGGAAAATTTGAGAACCAGGAAGCAAATTTTCAAAGTATTCGATAGTTGTTATTGTGTATGACACTCCCCCTTTCGTTATCTCAAAATCCGATACTTCAAATTTCTCATTATCCTTTACAGCAAGTCTTACCATTTCAAGCCTACACACTGGTGAAAACAAATATTTTGTTTTAAAAGGTGATGCATTAGCCGGAATGAAAAAAACTTTGTCTAGGCTAAACTCTTCCAACGAAAAATTAGCAATTACAAGATGCCCAATGTGTATAGGGTCAAATGAACCTCCGAATAGCCCTATTTTCATAACTCAACTATCTCGTTATCTATTAACCTTGCACTACCAATAAAAACAGCAACAGCAACAACAACCCTATCAATAACACCTTTCTCAGGTATAACTTCCAAACTATCAAGTGTCTCGGGATGAACAATTTCTATATAATCTATCCTCGAAGGCACAGAAGAAATTATTTTTTCCATTTCTTTCTTTATTTTATTAACATCTCTCTCACCACCTTTTATCAATTCCTTAGCTCCTTGTAGAGATTTATAGAGAACATTAGCATTCTTTCTTTCCTCAAGGGAAAGATACATATTCCTTGAACTCATAGCCAGTCCATCGTATTCCCTCACAATAGGTATTACTACTATCTCTATAGGGAAATTCAAGTCTCTCACCATCTTCTTTATTATAAGTGCCTGCTGATAATCTTTCTGCCCAAAGTATGCCTTATCAGGTTGAACGATATTAAAGAGCTTCGCCACAACAGTAGCCACACCTCTAAAGTGTCCTGGTCTAGATAAACCACATAAGTGTTCAGGAAGCTTTTCTAGGTAAACATACGTTTCGTATCCTTCTGGGTACATTTCAGAAACCGAAGGATAAAAGATATAGTCAACATTTTCCTTCTCAAGTAGCTCCTTATCTTTATCAAACTGCCTCGGATACCTCTCAAAATCCTCATTGGGTCCAAATTGGGTAGGATTTACGAATATACTTACAACAACTACATCATTTTCCTTTCTTGCCTGCCTAACAAGAGAAAGATGCCCTTCGTGCAGTGCACCCATCGTCGGAACAAATCCTATACTCTTACCTTGCTTCTTTAAAGCAATCATCTCCCTTTGTATTTCCAAAGGACTAGAAATTACTTTCATGCTGAAATTTTATATTTCACTACTGGAATATCTCAATAAAAAACAGGTATACGCGTATAAAATTAAAATTCGGTTACATATTTTTATAACAAAAGACTACGTCTTTTGAATTTTTAATTCCCTACCAAACCTAAAAGTGCTTAAAGCACAAAGTGCTTAAAGCACAAAGTGCTTGAAGCACATTCTTAAATTCATGATATTCTACAAAGTGTAGAGGACTTTGTCCTTATACAATAATAAGGGTAGGATTACCTAAAAATAATGTGCCTATGAACCTTCTTAATTGAATTCCTCAAGCACAACATTTAAAAGCATTTGGTGCTTAAAAACAATCGTTAAAAGGCTAACGAATTAACTAAAAAGCACCTTAACTTTATAGAAGCCAAAACAAATATGTAAAATAACTATATGAATCCCTGTGAGAAATACAGATTTCTTTTAGAAAATGTTGAAAAAATAAAGGCACAGAACAACATAAACTACAAAATTGAAATAGTAGTTGTAACAAAATATGCCAAAATAGAAGATGTTATAGCTCTACTCAAAAATGAAAAGATAGAACACATAGGTGAAAACAGAGTACAAGAGGCAGAAAAGAAATTCACCATACTTTCTCAAGAAGTATTATTAGGAAACACAAAAAAACACATGTTAGGTCCCATCCAAAGTAATAAGATATCAAAGGTATCAAAAATGTTTGATTTCGTTCAGTCAATTGAAAACCTTGATATCCCCTTGGGACTTCTCAAAAGGAATTATCAAGGAGAAATGTTCCTTGAAATCAAGGTAAGTGATGAAGCAACAAAACACGGTATAATGCCGGAAGCAGCAGTTGACTTTTTCGGCAAATTACTTGAAAACAAAATAAAAGTAAGTGGACTAATGACTTTAGCACCATACACTAACGACATAGTTACACTATCTAAATGCTTTTCTACTCTTAGGAAAATTAAAGAGAAAATAGAATCTACTTACAAAGTAAATTTAACATACTTATCGATGGGAATGTCAAACGATTATGAGATAGCAATAAAAGAAGGAAGCAATATGATAAGAATAGGAAGTTTGATTTTTTCTTAAAAAAATAATTGACCCCGAGCGTGGGAATAGGTAACGCCCGGGGCTTGAGGAATGGGAGGGGAATTTGCCCAAAACCTCAACTGTCATCAATTATCGGTTTCTAAAACGGTGTTCTTAAATGAATATCTATTCACCCGAAGGAATAAAGGAAATACTTAGGAGCAACAACCTATTTCTATCAAAGTCAAGAGGACAAAACTACCTAAGTGACGAAAAAATAGCCATTAAAATAGCAAACTCCATAAAGTTCTACACAAAAGACCCAGAAAAAACAAATATCATCGAAGTAGGGAGTGGCATAGGTAGCTTAACACTACAACTATGTAGGAACTTCAACAAGGTAATAACTTTTGAAATAGACAAAGGAATATTCTCCTGTTTAGTAAGAGTACTAGAAGAAAACAAAGTAACGAATGCAATACCAATACATGAAGATTTTCTAAAGGCTAACTTAAACGAAATTGAAAAGCTCTTAAATTCAGGCTCAGAAGAAACAATATTTGTATCAAATCTACCCTATAGTGTAGGTGGGGAAATCTTAAAAAGAGTAATATATGAAATGAAATACATAAGCAAAGTTTTTGTCATGGTACAGAAGGAATTCTTCGAAAGACTTACAACGACACCCGGAGCTGAAAACTATTCCTACCTGTCAGTAATATACCAGCTGGACACAAAAAAAATTCAGAAACTCCTAGACATACCAAAAAATCACTTCTTCCCCACCCCATCAGTTGACTCTGTTTTCATCTACATTGAAAAATCAGAAACACTGACATCCGAAGACGAAAGAAGAATAATAAAATCTCTCTTCTCAATGAGAAGAAAAACAATCAGCAAATCAATGAAATTGAATTTCAACGAGCTAAAAAGTGAAGAAATAGAAGAAATTCTAAAAGCTCTAGGGATATCCCCAGAAGAAAGAATTGAGAACCTTCCCCCCCAAAAAATCATTTCACTAGCAAGAGAAATAAAAAACCATATCCAGCGTTAAATAAATTCGTTCATTCTAAAAGCGTCTCTATGATAAAAATAGATGTCAGGTATTAGCCTGTCAAGAAACAGGCAGTAGCTTGTTAACTTTTCAACGCTCTCAAATCTATTTGAAAATAACCTCTTAATCTTTCAAAATTAAGAAAAAATTTATTTCAGGAGAGGGCTATGGCTAGCAAAGATCTAGAAACCCATCTAAAAAACGAAGTTCTTTACAAAAGAATAACGGAATTTAAAGATGCAGACGAAACAAAAGCAAAAGGTCTTTATCCTTACTTTAGAGCTATAGAATCAGCACAAGACACTGAAGTTTACATAAATGGCAAAAAGTACCTAATGCTAGGTTCAAATTCATACTTAGGTCTAACAACAGATGAAAGAGTAAAGCAAGCTGCTATTGAAGCAACAAAATTTTATGGAACAGGAAATGCAGGTTCAAGGTTTCTAAACGGAACTTTAAAAATTCATGAAGAGTTAGAAGCTAAACTTGCTAATTTTGTGAACAAAGAAGCAGCACTACTAGCAAGCACTGGCTATATGGCTAACCTTGTAGCAATAGCAGGGGTACTAGGCACAGACGATGCAGTAATAACTGATAAACTTGACCATGCAAGCATAATAGATGCTTGTAGATTATCCGGCGCAAAAATGTACAGGTTTAGGCACAATGACATAGAACACCTAAGGAAAGTGATGGAAAAAGTTGAAGAAAAGGCAAGGCTTATAGTAGTAGACGGTGTGTTTAGCATGGAAGGTGATGTTGCTGATTTACCAAATATAGTGAAAGTAGCAAAAGAATACAATGCTTGGGTAATGGTTGACGATGCTCATGGCATAGGAGTAATGGGTGGTAAGTATGGTCAAGGTACAGCTCATCATTTCGGATTGGATCACGAGGTAGACATAATAATGTCAACATTCAGTAAAACATTCGCATCAATAGGTGGGTTTGTTGCAGGTAGCGAAAGGTTAATAAACTACCTAAAGCACAAAGCAAGAGCTCTAATATTCAGTGCAAGCCCAACACCGGCAACAGCAGCAGTAGTAAGCAAAATAATAGATATCATCTACGAAGAACCTCAAAGAATAGAAAGATTATGGCAAATAACACATAAAATGGCTAACGCTTTCAAGAGCATGGGGTTTGACATAGGCACATCCTGCACCCCTATAATTCCTCTCAAAATAAACGACTTTGAGAAAACCCTAATGTTCTGGAAAGCACTAAGTGACGATGGCATATTCGTAAATCCTGTACTACCGCCAGCAGTACCACCTTCAGAAACCATAATAAGAACTAGCTACATGGCAACACACACAGATGAACAGTTAGATTGGGCTCTAACAATATTTGAAAAGCACGCAAAAGCTCTAGGAATAATAAAATATGCCTAAGTGGCTAATATCAAAAAGCATAGAAATAGACGCCTCACACATAGTAGAAGGCTATAATGGTCCCTGTGCAAGATTACACGGACATAGGTGGAAAATAGAACTCACAGTAGAAGTAAATGAATTAAATGAAATAGGAATAGGTGTAGATTTTGGTGAACTCAAGAAACACCTTGAGTCGTTTAACCTTGACCATCAACACTTAAATGACATCATATCTCAGCCAACAGCTGAAAATTTAGCTAAGTACATCTTTGATGAACTATCAAAGAAAGGGATAAAACCTCACAAAGTAACAGTTTGGGAAACACCTACAAACAAAGTTGAGTACTTTGGTTAATAAAACAGGGGATAGGCAAACCTATCCCCTAATAAATTTTTACTTCATCGGTACTATGAACATCTTTGATTTCCCTATTACGTATATATTTCCATCCTTGATTAGTGAAGCATAACCAACTATATCATACGATTTCTCTTCTTTTCCGGTAGCCAAGTTGTAAACATGTAAACCATCAGTAGCAGTAATAACTAAATAATTACCTTTCAGGTAAGGTACTCCGTTAACCTTTCCAACAATGTCTACTGAATTAATGACTTTGCCAGAATTCCTATCAATAACTACTACTTTAGTAGTAGCATTCAAAACAATCTTGTCACCATAGATAGCCCCAAAAGCTTCAGAGATATCCAAATCTCTAACATAAGTTTTAGAGCCAAAGCTGTATAGCTTACCTTTATACAAAACATATATACTTCCATCTGAATGTGTCATGACGATACCCCTTCTAACAGAAGTTGAACCAAGCTGCCCTATCTTAGAGGTAGAACCATCTAAACTAACTTTGTAAACTTCTCCTATCTCATTAACAACCACAGCAGAATCATTAAGTGATCCAATATCCGAGAATGTATTACCTATATTAGCTACTTTCATATTTCCAAAAGCTATATCAATGATACCTACACCATCCAAAACAGGAACTATAACCTTCTTTGAAATAACAGCAATTTTACCTACTGAAAGCAATCCTTTAGACCTTTCACTTATATCGAACTCACCAACTAAATTGCCATCAACGGAAAACACTCTAACAAACCTATTTCCATCCTTGCTCTTTGAAATAACAGCTATCAAATTATCACCAAAACCTATAGAAATAAACTCTTTAGTTGGTATTGTCTTGACTTTGTCACCGTAAACAAAAGCAACACCAGAGTAATAAGGAACAGCTATATAATCCCCTGAGTAAATTCCAATCTTACCATAGGAAATAGTTGGCACAAAGTTAATATATCTTGAGATAAACTTAATTTCTTCTTTCTCTTGAGCCAAAGTCATCGAAGGCAGTTCTTTACTCTCCTTCTTAAACTTGACTTCTATCTTCATATCTTTACTCGATTCAAACTCGTATGAGTAAATAGTTTCTCCACCTTTCTTAACCTCTAACTTGTACTTTCTACCCTGAACCAACATCTTAGATAAAGGAATCTTACCCATAAAAATCTCATCAATATAAACTTCAGATCCCTTAACTTCTTTATCAGCAGGCACAATAGAAACCTTAACAGTAGCATCCCCTACAAGGCTCTTTGAAACATACTTTTCAACCTCATTAACTTCTCGAGTCTCAGCTTTGCTCTTTTTGACTAAATCCTTCTTGCTTAGTGAGGCAACAACTTTTTCAACCTTAGAGACTATCTCGTCCTCTACTTTTCCTTGGGTAATAGCACTCTCCATCTTAACAATCACATTGCTAACACTACTTTCAGCCTCGAACTTTGCTTTAGGAGTAATCTCTGCCTTTTTACCCTCATCCACAACAATACCACCACTCAACTCAATTTCCGAAATTTTTTCTTTAACTTTCTCATCCTTGGTTGCTTCCTTTATCTTTTCCAATTTTGATATCCTAGGGGCGAAAATAACTTTACCTTCGGTAACAACCAATTTAGTTTTACCTTGGTTATCAACACTAACAGAAAACTTAGTACCTCTCACAGCTGCTATTGCTGTTTCAGTCTTAACCTTGAAAGTTTCTCTTTCTGGTAATTTCTTGAAAGCTGATTTTACTGAGCCAGATACAACAAAAGCCTCTGTCTCAGTTCTTTTACTACTAGCAAAAACTATCTCAGACAAAGAAACAGAAGAATTTTCTGTTATCCTCAAAACACCACTACCAGAAACCTGAACTTCACATTCAGAATCAGGTCCAGTCTGAATCACATCTCCACGCCTGAGGACATAACCAACCTCTACATCAGAAATCTCCCCCATGTTAACCACTTTGACATTACCATAAGCCATTGTTACTTTAGCATTTATATTCTGTGGCTGCTTGACTTGAACAACTATTTCCGTAGAAGGTTGTACTTTAGCAACCTGCTTAGGTGAAGATACAAAAGGCAGGTTATCCCATAACAAAAATAGGAAAATCCCTATCACTATCACTACTAGGGACGCAATTAACAAAATTCTACTTCCCTTACTCATATACACTACCTCCTTATAGTAAGAGTTCTTTTCTTCAATAATCTTACTTTTTAATTCCTGGAACTCCGGTAAGCCTTCAGATTTGCTAAAAGACAAGCTTTCCTTCATGAGCCTACCAAAGCTATTCATATCCTCCCTCTCCATAAAAATATACAACACAAAACAAAAAAATCTGCAAACCTTGCAAAATTTCAAAACTTGAATAAAATTTGATTTTGGTTTATTATTAAATTGAGGTGCTAGAGAGGATTTTACTTGATAAAATAGAAGAAGTCGACGAATGTAAACAGAAGCTATCCTTAAAGGATATAAAAAGTCTACTCGCAGAAAAGCCTAAAACTGAAGAAAAAAAATTTTTCAACTCCTTGTTAAACAAAATATCATCCTTGAAACCCGGATTGATAGCAGAAATAAAGTTTGCCTCACCCTCAAAAGGTGTAATAAGAGATGATTTGTCACCTGAAGATGTGGCTAAAGTATACAACGACAACAATCACATATCCTGTATTTCGGTGTTGACAGAAAAAAAGTACTTTAGAGGTGACCCCTCATATATCCAAAGAGTGAAGAATATAACAAATAAACCCATCTTAAGAAAAGACTTCATAATAGACGAATATCAAATATACGAAAGTGCTTATTTGGGTGCTGATTGCATTCTTCTAATAGCAACATGCCTAACAAAAAGCCAATTATGTGAATATCTAGCAATTGCTCAGGAACTAGGATTAGATGCATTAGTAGAAATATACAACGAAAGAGATCTAGTAAAGGTAGAAGGGCTACCAATAAATATGATAGGCGTAAACAGTAGAAACTTAAAAACATTTGAAGTATCAATTGAAAATCAAGAAAAGATGCTTGAAAAGCTACCCAAGGAAGTACCTATAAAAGTAGCTGAAAGTGGCATAAAAACAAAGGAAGACATACTTAGACTAATTAACGTAGGCTTCAATGCTTTCTTGATTGGCGAAACATTCATGAAAGCAGAAAATATATCATCAAAAATAGATGAACTCTTTGAAGATGTAAAAATTGATTAGATGATAGGAGAGAGACAAAGCCTCTAAGAGGCATAGCCTCTCTCTTTAATTTTATCTTCCACCGAAACCTGTGAGCATGATGCTTTCTGTGAAGAACCTTTGGTTAAACAGATATATTATTATGACTGGAATCAATGCTATTAACGAAGCAGCCATAACAAGCTCCCACTGAGAGCCATAAGCAGACTGGAACGCAGTCAATCCAATCGGTATAGTTTTAACTTCCTCAGAGTTCAAAACGATCAATGGCCACAAGAAGTCATTCCACTGGAATAGGAATGTGAATGTACCCAATGTAGCGAGAGCTCCTTTAGATAGAGGTAATATGACATGCCAAAGTATCTGAAGCCTATTAGCTCCATCTATAAAAGCAGCTTCCTCCAAATCGTACGGTATAGAGACAAAGAACTGCCTAAGCAAGAAAGTACCGAATGCTGAGAACAACGCTGGTAGTATGACAGCTATTAGAGTATTAACTAACCCAAGCCATTTGAATAGTATGTAAACAGGTATCATTGTAACAGTAAACGGCACCATGAGTGTACCTAGGTACAGTAAGAAAACAGCGTCTCTACCAAACCACCTGAGTCTAGCAAAGGCGTAAGCAGCAAGAGTACAAGTAACAAGCTGCCCCAAAGTCGTTATCGTAGCAACTATCAAGCTGTTTCTATAATACTTATCAAACGGAACTGCTATCCAAGCCTTAACAAAGTTAGCCCACCATGCTCTAATTTCCTTATATCCTTCTCTATATGCACTACTAGGAACAAACTTACCATCCCTGTCAACATAGATGTAAGAAAAACTCTGAGGAATAAACCTACCGTCGTAAACATCCGAAGGATCCTTCAAAGCAGTAGAAATAGTCCAAAGAAAAGGTATAACCATTGTAAAAGCACCAATGGACAAAATTATGTAAGCAATCAAGCTACTTATCATCTCCTTTCTTTTTCTCTCTTCAACAAGACTTTGACCATAAAATTGTTCTTTTGTTTTAGCCATAAAACACCTCCTAAAATTTTACCAAGATGAAGTGGTAGACTCTTGCCCCATCCTCCACTGAATTATAGTAAATATCATCATTACGAAGAATAGGAAGACGGAAAGAGCTGCGGCATATCCCATCTTGAACCACTGGAAAGCGTTGTTATATATGTAGTAAACAATAGTCTTAGTAGCACCAGCAGGACCACCACCAGTCAACACATACTGCGAACCAAAAGCCTGGAAACCATTTATTATACCAATGATAATGAGGAAGAAGTTTGAAGGACCTAGCATTGGCCAGGTGATGTAAGCAAACTGCTGGAGCCCGTTAGCACCATCAATCTCAGCTGCCTCATACAAATAAGAAGGTATCTGCTGCAGAGAAGCCAAATAAACTAACATCGTATAACCAACATTTTTCCATATATCCATGATAATTATAGCAACTTTAGCCCAATTGCCGTCACCAAGCCAACTAGGCGGATTAATAACACCTAAAGACTTCAGGAAGTCATTAAGAAGTCCGTTGTCATTATATATCCACCTCCACAACATAGCAACAGCAACTAGGTTTGATATATAAGGCAAGAAGTAAAGAACTCTAAACACAGTTATTCCCTTTAACTTCTGATTCAACGCCAAAGCCAAAATTATAGCAAAAGCCATACCTAGCGGAACTTCTAACATGAATATCAATGTATTTATAAAGTATCTCCAGAAGTCCCTATCCCTGGTAAATAATTTGTTGAAGTTGTCAAGTCCAGCAAACTTTATACCCGTTTTACCGTTTATAAACGCCTTACTAACAACAGCCTTAACTTCTGGGAATCCCTCAATAGCCAAAACCTTACCTTCAGGCAAGTTAAACTCTTCACCTGGCTTAACTGAAATTACTCTAGCAAAATATCCTTCGGTAGTCATACCAACCTTATTTATATCTATAGGCTTAGTACCAGCAGGAATAGTAACACTCTCTGTAATCAAACCATCAAACTTAACAATAGTTTTGTGAACACCTCTAACAGTAACATTCTCAACAGGAACAGAAGCACCTTCTAGATATACCCCCTCAACAACTTCCTTTATCTTACCAACAATCTCAATTGAAGTTCCCGTAGTGACCTCAAACTCCGAAACATTAACAAACTTAACTTTAGCATTCGTAATCTCTACAACTTCAGAAACAGTCCCATTATTCGTTACTTTGTTAGTAATGTAAAGAGCAATCTCAACTATAAACTCAGATCCCTCAGGAAACCTATAAGTAAAAGATTCCTTACCTCCCTTAACCTCAACAGGAATTATAAAATCATCACCTAACTTCGGTAGCTTTATCTCACTAAACCCAACAAGTTCTCTCTTCATTCTACCTGTAAACTTCTTCTCAACTACAACCTCTCCTTTTACCTCAGTACCCTTAGGTATAAAAACATCCTTCTCTAGAGTTTTGACAGGAACAAATTGAACCTCACCTTCAGCCCTAGAAGCATAGCTAATACCGTCCCACTCAGTAGTAGCTAAAAGAAAAACAGCAACTATAGGAAACGCCGTTATGAGCAAAAATCCGAAAAAGTTAGGTGATAAGAAAGCTAGAGCCGTCAAAAATTCCTTTATCGCCTTTTGCCTCTTTATTTTCCTGTTTATACTATCCATACCATCCCCCTACAGTCTTACATAATATTAAAAAAGTTCAGAAGTAGATTTTCAACTGTTTTTGAAACTCAAAAAAACTTTTTAACTAAAATCCCATTCCTTATGAAAAACTCAACATTCAAAAAACCTTTATTCAAAGCCGAATAAACAAATTCCTTGATTTCATCACTTCTACGCCCCCTCATACTTCCAAACCCTTTATAAAAACTCATTCCCTCATCTACTCCCAAAAGTAAATTAATTATATCCCCCATCTCCCAATAACCACCTCTTAAGCAATTAACTTCATTAAATTCTACATTTTTAGTATCAGCAATACCGAAGGTATTGCTATAAAAATAATCATCAACCGAAAAATCTACATCAAAACCACCCAGCAACTTAGCACTAACGTAACCATCCAAAAAATAATTTTTAATAGACCTGATCTTATCCCTAGAGAACAAAAAGTTAATAAATCCTAAACACTCCTTCCTTTTGTCTTTATGCTTTCTAACTATCTTAGAAACAACCCTTTCATCACGGTCTGAGAACAAAACAAAAACTCTACCACTAAAACCATTTTCAGACGAGAAGTTAGATAAATCTCTAAAAAAGCTTGAGAAAGTAACAGGAGGAGAAAAATAAACTATGCCCCCAGGATTCAAAATCCCCTTATAACTCTTAAAAAAGCTTCTAGAAACAAGCAAAACCTCATATCTACCCAAATGAAAATTCATCAAAACCTTTCTTTTAATCCTTTCATCATACGATGGGAAATAAGCTTTTGCTTTTATCCCAATTTTCACTAACATTCTTTCTAAGTATTCCAAACTACTTTTAGTAGTAACAACAATTATCTTCTTCGAGCCTTTCTCAATAGGTAAACTCAACAAGTTAACAAGTTCATGGAATTTATCTTCTGTCATTAATGCAAAAATCTCAGGCAACCTACCTACATCAATTACTATTTTTCTTTCCTTAACAAACTTGCTCAAGTTAGTTTTCTTGAGGAAATCAACTACACCCCCCACAGACATTGACCTAGAAACTATAGAAACATAATCTAAATTTCCATTTCTAGAAATTTTTCTAATCAAACCAATGTACTCTTTTCCTAGATTATCAACAACTTCAGGGTCAAGGAAAAATAGGTTAAATTTCTCATCTTGCTTATCAAAAATCTTAAGGTCTAAATAGCTAAGAAAAGAAACACTAGAGGACGGGATATAACCTGAACTTACTTTTTCTAGAAACACAAAAGAAGGAGACCTCGCTTCAATGAGGTCTCCTAAAACTGATTTTCTTTTTTCATAAGGTGAAATATAAATCATCCAATCATTTGCTGAATTTTCCTGTACCTAGCACCAGTAACTTCTACCTCTTTCTTAAGTCTTCTTTTCCTTCTTCTAGACTTATCAGAAAGCAAGTGTCTCATACCCTCTTGCCTTCTCAGTATTTTACCGCTACCTGTAACTTTAAATCTCTTTTGAGCTGATGTATTTGGCTTATTTTTCTTAGGCATAATTTCACCTCACTTATTCAAAAATGTGCCCCTTAAATGACTTTATTCCCTTGTAAACAGCAGCATCACCTAGTTCTTCCTCAATCCTTATTAACTGATTGTACTTAGCTATTCTGTCAGTTCTTGAGAGTGAACCTGTTTTTATTTGTCCTGAGTTAGTTGCAACTGCAAGGTCAGCTATAGTTGTGTCCTCAGTTTCACCAGACCTATGGGATATCACATAGGTGTAACCAGCCTGTCTAGCAAGATCTATTGTCTCCAAGGTTTCAGTCAAAGTACCTATTTGGTTAAGCTTTATCAATATTGAATTGGCAATACCTTTGATTATTCCTTCTCTGAATATCCTAGGATTAGTAACGAATATATCATCACCGACCAACTGTATCTTGTTGCCTAGTCTCTCAGTCAACATTTTCCATCCTTCCCAGTCATGTTCAGACATACCATCCTCTATTGAAATTATTGGATACGATTTAACCCAATCTTCAAATAACTCAACCATTTTTTCAGAAGTTAATTCCTTACCTTCACCTTTAAGAACATAAACTTTTTTCTCTGTGTTATAAAACTCGCTAGCTGCAGGGTCTAGAGCAATACAAATATCCTTCCCAGGCTTATATCCAGCTTTCTCTATAGCCTCTATTATAACTTCTACTGCCTGCCTGTTAGACTGTAGATTGGGAGCAAAGCCACCTTCATCACCAACACCAGTAAACAACCCCTTAGAAGACAAAACTTTCTTCAAAGAATGGAATGTTTCAGCAGCCATTCTTATAGCTTCCCTAAAGGAAGTTGCCCCCACGGGAACAATCATAAACTCTTGGAAGTCAACATTGCTTTCAGCATGCTTACCACCATTCAAGACATTACACATCGATGTAGGTAGAACCTTAGCGTTAGTACCGCCTATGTACCTATATAATGGGATACCGAGCAAATTAGCAGCAGCCTTTGCAACAGCTAGAGAAACACCGAGTATAGCATTAGCTCCCAAGTTACCCTTGTTAGGTGTACCATCAAGCTCTATAAGCATTTTGTCTATTTTAGCTTGATTAAGCACACTTTCACCAATCAATTTTTCTTTAATAACTTCGTTAACATTCTTAACAGCCTTCAAAACTCCTTTACCAAGATATCTACTTTTATCTCCGTCTCTTAGCTCAATTGCTTCGTTATCACCAGTTGAAGCACCAGAAGGAACAGCAGCCCTACCAATAACACCTCTTTCCAAAACAACATCTACCTCAACCGTAGGATTTCCTCTAGAATCAATAATCTCTCTACCAATAACATCAACGATTATGTCAGACATAAAAACCCTCCCTAAAATTTTTGTATATGATAAAATATTTTTCCTTACTTATTCAAATTACCTGGATTGAGTTGGTAAATTTAACAGGCTATGCCTCTATCAGATTAATCATGTCCCTTGATTCAGAGAGGTTCTACCTCTCTTAATTCTCCAATTAAAGAGAGTGCTATTAAGTAAGCACAACGTGCTATTAAGCACTTAATTAAAAAGGTGCTATCAAGCACCCACCCTATTTGAAGAGAGGTTTGACCTCTCCACGCTCTCCAATTAATAAGAGAGTGCTATTAAGCTAATGCTATTAAGCACAACGTGCTTAAAGCACGAGATGCTTAAAACACGATGTGTTTAAAACACAAGGTGTTTAAAACACAAGGTTCTATAAAGCATAAAGTGCTATTAAGCACCTAATTGAAAATGTGCTATTCAGCACATGTGCTATTCAGCACACCGCCTACCTTAACAACAAGTTACCAAATATGCCAGAAACGGCAAACTTTCTAAGAAGGTGTATTGTCAAGGTGACTTTACTAAATCCGAAGATACATAATTTGGAAAACTCTAAGGAGAGAAAAAGTAGCATTAAATTTCAAAATCAGGTCCCAGGTATATTTCTCTTGCTTTCGAGTCATTTATTAGGGTATTAGCGTCACCTTCTATAAGTATTTGCCCATGGTGTATTATGTAAGCTCTATCAACTATCTTCAATGTCTCTCTGACATTGTGGTCAGTTATCAAAACACCAATTCCTTTGTCTTCCTTCAGCATCCTAACAATTTTCTGTATATCGTTTATAGCTATAGGGTCAATTCCAGTGAAGGGTTCATCAAGAAGCAGGAAATTAGGTTCAAGTGCTATCATTCTGGCAACTTCTAGTCTTCTCTTTTCACCTCCCGACAAAGCCGCAGCAATTGTTTTCCTAATATGCATTAACCCCATATACTCAAGAACCTCTAAGGTTCTTTTAACAAGTTCTTTTCCGTAAAATCCCCTTAGCTCTAATACAGCCATAACATTTTGTTCAACTGTCAGTTTCCTAAATATTGAATGCTCTTGTGGTAAATAACCTATCCCTAGATTAGCACGTTTGTATATAGGCCACCTAGTGATGTTAATATCATCAAAGTAAACATTACCACTATCAGGGTCAACAATACCGGCAATTATATAAAATGTCGTAGTCTTACCGGCACCGTTTGGACCCAAAAACCCAACAATTTCACCTTTAGTCAACTGAAGAGAAATACCGTTAACAACGAACCGCTTACTATACTTTTTATATATGTTCTCAACTCTGAGAACAGCCATTATATAGCTTTCTCCTTAGATAATAACCTCTTTTTCTCAAGCTCTATAACAATAGGAGAAGCAATAAACAACGATGAGTATGTACCACTTATTATACCTATAAGAAGCTGAGTAGAGAAACCTTTGAGATTCTCAGGTCCCCAAATTATTAAAGAAATTACTATAAGTAATGTCGTAAACGATGTCAAAATAGACCTAACAATAACCTGCCTAATACTTGTATTAACAATATGTTCCAAGTCTGTAGTCTTGGACAATTCCAAATTTTCCCTTATTCTATCATATACAACCACTGTATCTGTAACAGAATAACCTAAAATCGTTAGTATAGCAGCAATTATACTTATGTCCATCTCAATATTAAAAACCAAAGCAGCAGTAAGCATAATCAACAAGTCATGTATTAGTGCAACTATAGCGCCAAGACCAAATATTAAATCAAACCTAACCCAAATATAACCAAGTATCAGAAGCCCAACAACAACTGACAAGATCATAGCATTTCTGAAAAACTCCTGACTCAACCTAGGCCCAACAGTATTCTCACCTCTTATTATAACCTTATCACCAAACTCTTGAATGAGAGCCTGCTTAACCTTCTCTATATCTTGAGAATAATTCTCTCTTACCCCAACACTTACCAAAAATATCTTACTAGAAGGATCACCTACATAAGTGACATCTTTAGTCACACCGGTAGAGGATATAATCTTTCTAACAACATCAATTGTAGCTTTTTCATCTTCTATTTTTACTTCTAACCTAGAGCCACCAGCAAAATCAATACTCTGTTTGAAACCTCCTTTCACGAAGAACAATACGACACCAATCGTTATTATAACCACAGACAAACAAATAAAATAAAACCTATATTTCACAAAATCAAGTTTCCTAACAGGCTCAAGGAAATTATACATATACACCTCCTAAATAAGTACAGGTAAGTACCTTATCTTTAGTTTTTCCACCACAAAGTAAGCAAGGAACCTAACAACAAATATAGAAGTAAATAACGAAACTATTATACCAACCATAAGTGTAGTACCGAACCCCTTTATTGGACCATAACCAAATTGCGAAAGTATAAATGACGATATAATCACCGTAACATGCGTATCAATAATTGTAATAAATGCTCTATCAAAACCTACTTTCATAGCAGAGATTAAATCTCTACCATTCCTCAACTCTTCTTTAATTCTTTCAAACTGTAGGACGTTAGCATCTATAGCCATACCTATTGTGAGAGCAAGACCAGCAATACCAGGCAAAGTTAGAGTAGCTCTAAACATAGCCAAACCAGCCAGAGTTAAGAACAAGTTCAAAATAAGAGATATAGTAATTATTAGCCCAAGTGTCTTGTAATAGAATATAGCAAACGCAAAGACAAGAATCAAAGCAATCAGTGCAGATTTCATACCCAATTCTATACTATCAGCACCAAGTGATGGACCTATAGCTCTGACTTCTATCTCTCTAAGCTTAACACTCAAAGCACCAGACTTCAGTATAGAGACCAAAGTACTAACTTCATCCGGAGTGAACCTACCAGTTATCTGCCCTCTACCTCCTAGTATCTCAGTCTGTATAACAGGAGCAGATCTAACCTTCCCATCAAGCACAATTGCCAACCTTCTACCAACGTTATTTCTAGTTATATCAGCAAAAATATCAGCACCTTCCAAAGTCAAAGAAAACTCAACAACAGGTCTACCAAACTGGTCTTGCCCAGGTCTAGCATCAGCCAAGAAACTACCGTCAAGAACCGCTTCTTTTTCAACTACAATGAAACCTTTCAAAACAGGAACACCATACTCATCAGACTCATAGTAACCCAATATTTCATCATCAGCAGGCAACGAATAATTTGATAAAAATTCGTTAACATCCTTTATATACCCGTATTCATTTAAAAACCTTCTATCTATACTTTTCATTAATTCATCATCAACAAACTTAAATTCGAGCTTCCCGGCTTTACTAACAGCCTCTCTAGCTTGTGCAGGACTAGAAACTCCCGGAAGCTCAACAGAAATCTTACTACCCCCCTCTCTCCTTATAACAGGTTCACTGACACCAAACTGGTCAAGCCTATTTCTCAAAACCTCTAGCATCACATTAACTTGGTTCTCTAACTCCTCAGTATACTTAGAATTAACTTTTTCAATATCACCTTCATACTTTTCAAGCAAAAAGTTAGTCATATCAACAGGATCAGGCTCAAGAGTAATATACACACCCCCTCTCAAGTCCAAACCAAGCCCCAAAACAGTACTACTCCTAAGTTGCTTTATCTCCATGTACCTTTTCTTAATCTCAGGTGATAGCTTACTAACCTCCTCAGCAGGCAAAGACAAAAGAGCCTTGTCACTTTCAGGTACAACAAAGTACCACTCATAAGTAGGCTTAAGCAATAGAACACCAATAATTATAACAATGAGAATAGTTATAAACCTCCACCAACTCATAACTCACTCCAAAAAATTACTAACCAATTATAAATAAGGAAGATACAAAAAGTTCAATTTGAAAAAAACAGAAACCATTTTTTACCATCTCTGAATGTCTTTACTTGAAGAAATAAACAAAGAAAAAAGCAAAGTAATCGTAGGACAAGAAAGAGTAATAAACAGAATAATAACTTGTCTATTCTCCGAAGGGCACATACTCATAGTTGGTGTACCAGGATTAGCAAAAACATTGATGGCTAATGTTGTAGCAAGAATGCTAGATTTAGAATTCAAAAGAATACAATTTACCCCCGACCTAATGCCTTCTGACATTACAGGATTTGACATAATAGAAGAAGACTTAGAAAGCAGCAGAAAAAAACTAGTATTTCAAAAGGGACCCGTATTCACCAACATTCTACTAGCAGATGAAATAAACAGAGCATCACCAAAAACACAATCAGCATTGCTTGAAGCAATGCAAGAAAGAAAGGTAACAGTTTTCGGTAGAACTTATGAACTAGAAAGCCCATTTTTCGTGATAGCAACACAGAACCCACTAGAACAAGAAGGAACATACCCACTACCAGAGGCACAACTTGACAGGTTCATGATGCAGGTAATTATCGACTACCCATCACTAGAGGAAGAATTAAAAATCTGTAAGGTAGAACCAAATTTATCAGTTATAAACCCAATAATAACAAAGAGCCAATTTTTCAAAGTAAAAGAAGAGATAAAAAAAACATTCGTGTCAGACAAAATAGTTGAGTACATCGTTAAGATCGTTAGAGCAACAAGACCCAGTGACTCACCTTTAAGCTTGGTAAAGGAATTCGTTGAATGGGGAGCAGGACCAAGAGTAACACAGCACATGCTCAAAGCAAGCATGACTCTAGCTCAGCTAAACGGGGATAAAACACTACAAAAAGAACATGTAGACGAAATACTGATAGATTCCCTAAGACACAGAGTGATATTAAACTACTCAGCCAAATTAGAAAATATAAGTATAGAGCAAATAATTACCGAAGTTGTTAAATTCGTAGAGAATAACATTTAGAGAGGCTATGCTTCTTAGGAATTCAGTATCTAAAAATTACATAGCTCCGTGAAAATGGTTCTTTCCTATCAAGAAAGATTTTTTCAATAGAATTAAAATCTTATTATGAAAAATTCCGTAAATTAAAATTCCATGAATTTTTCAAGAGCCCTTATAGATTCTTTATAATTTTTTCATGGATTTAGATAAAATCTTAGATGAATTCTTAAACGAAATAAAAGAAATAAACGACAGTGAATCACTTGCTAAGATTAAAGCAAAGTACATTGGTAGTAAAGGCATAATAAAAGACCTTCTAAAAAAGATAAGTGAAGTTGAGCCGTCGCAAAGAAAAGAATTTGGAAGCAAAGTTAACCAATTAAAAGAGAAAATAGAGGAAGAAATAAAGAAAAAGCAGAATGAAATTGAGAGCTTGGAAATAGAAACAAAGCTAAAATCAGAATGGGTAGACATAACACTAACAAGGCTTTATGACACCGTACCAGCAAAACATCCCGTAAACACAGTAAAAGAAGAACTTTGTAACATCTTCCTAGAAATGGGTTTTAGCGTAGTTGAGGGACCAGAAATAGAACTAGAATCCTACAACTTCGATAGATTGAACATTCCGCCTAATCACCCGGCTAGAGATGACCATGATTCATTCTACCTAGATATAAAAGGAATGGTAGATAGGTACTTACTCAGAACTCAAACTTCACCAGTTCAGATAAGAACAATGGAAAAATTCAAGCCACCTGTAGCAGTCGTTGCTCCAGGAAGATGCTTTAGAAGAGACACAGTAGACGCTAGACACTCCCACACCTTCCACCAAATTGAAGGCTTGTATGTTGATAAAGATGTCAAATTCTCAGACCTAAAGGGTATCATGTTATTATTCGCTCAAAAAATGTTTGGACCTAAGACAAAAATAAGGCTAAGAACAGATTACTTCCCATTCACAGAACCAAGTGCAGAATTAGCAGTGACATGCCCAGGATGCGGCGGAAGTGGCTGTAATGTCTGCTCATTCTCAGGATGGCTCGAAATAGCAGGCTGCGGTATGGTCCAACCTCAAGTATTCAAAAACGCCGGCTACGACCCAAACGAAGTTAAAGGCTTCGCCTTCGGTATGGGAATAGAAAGAATAGCAATGGTGAAATACAACATAACAGATATAAGACTATTTTACGAAAACGACATAAGATTCCTAAAAATGCTAAGTAGCTAAGCTTGTTTTTAACAGCTTACCTTAATTGAAAATCTATGAAAAATATTTAATAATTCCCCCTAGAAGGGGGATTTTATGAAAAGGCTAATTTTCATTTTAATTATCTTGATGCTAACTCTAAACTTCATTGCGTTCGCTTCTGAATCAAGGGTAAGCAGTTTAGCAGTACCATCAATACTAGTTGATGACTACTTCGGTATGGTGCTAGAACCATGGTATGTGAATTCTACAAGTAACTTCGTTGTCTTTGAACCCATTACAGCACCTCTTAACTTCTACGCACTAGCCAAGTATTCCATATCAACACCAATCGAAAAACTCAATATAGGTGTGATCATCAACTACCCCTACAATGAATTATCATACATACCTAACATAGCAACTGGTGTCCCTACCGGATTCTTGACACTTAACACTACCCCATTATCAGCATTCACACTAACAGACTACTCTAAGGATAGGATTGATGTACTTCTTGGACTAAGTAAGATACTATTAATAACATTCCTAAAACCATACTTGGGAATAGGCTATGCAGGAGACTTTTTAGTTACAACAACATCTAATGAAGTCAGTGGAACCGAAACAATCATTCAAGAATCAATATCACAAATCAAAATAATTCTTGGTAGCACCGTAGACCTAGGATTCATTAGCTTATCACCAACAATAAAAGTATACCTACCGTCCGCAGTAAATTATGTGAGCAACCTATCCACCAATGTTCAGAATTATGTAAACTACAGATACCATAGCTTATTATCCTCATTTAACTTCTCAGTTGATGTACCACTAAAACTAAAGTTAGATGGTGATAAGACATACATAAAAGGGTTTGTAAACTTCTTTAATTACTACCTACCTTCAGCACAGATAACAAAGAAAGACTTAAACGGTAATGGCAACTTTGGGGATCCCGGTGACGAAGATACACAAATCACAAACAACTACGGCGTAGTATCCTACAACATACTGGCATCATACAATACATACATACTCAATAACATACTCATTCTACTAGGCACAGGTTACTCTTCTAAAACCTCCAGTAGAGAAATATATGCAAGAGGTGTTGCTAACGCAACACAAACAAACGATAACGATTACAAAAGCTACACAACAGAAGCAATAATTCCTATTTTTGTATCAACTGAAATACCTTTCACTGATTGGTTAACATTCAGAGTAGGTGTTGCCGGTAATCCTCTAGAAATTACCTATTCCTACACGAAGAACGGTAAGGATGGTCAAGCAACAGTAAATATATCATCTTCTTCATCGCTACTAAGTAGCTTCACGATAGGATTCTCAGTAAAACCGATAAAGGGTTTATCTCTTGATTGGGTTTTGAACGATACCTTCATTAACAATGTATTCATAAATGGTAGACTGCCATGGATAATAAGCGGAAACAATTTCTTTGATAGAGTATCATCAAAATTCAGTATAGAGTGGGTATTTTAATTATCTACCAGGGGGCTCACGCCCCCTGTTCAAATTTTTAATTTCCTCCCGATAATTCTTCATGTGAAAATCAAGAGTCTATTACTCGTAGTAGTATTATCTATAGGGGTATTCTCAATTTCGTTTGGTAACATAATTGAACTCTCTGAAAGAGATTTTAAAATTCCAACATCTTATAGTGAACAAAAATTTTTTGAAGGAATGTCAACTTCTTATAGTGGAAATGAGCCAAACAGTAGTGGCTTATTCATAAATTTTGAAGACGAAAACATCACAAATAACTACGAGTTTTCAAAATTCAGCTTCGAGAAATCCCAAAAGTCATTTAGTGGTAGTTATTCAGCCAAAGTTTTCACAAAGTATCATGGAATTTCAATCGTACTACCCAAAGATTTCTTTACATCAAAAGCACTAGGTAGCGTAATCAGTATACACATATCATTTTACCCAACAAGGCTAGACAATGGCTCGTATCTATTCAAACTAAAATCTGTAAACTTCTATGAAGACAAAGAAATAAGTGCAGTAATAAGAAACGAGACAGTTAATGTGAGAGTAAAAAACATTTTTATTGATTCAGAAACTGGGGACAAAAAGGACATACTAATATCATCATACGATAGGGTGGAACTAAACAGATGGAGTGAAATATCCCTAGTTTTTGACCTATTAAACTCAAAGATCCTTCTTTACCTTAATAACGAAATAATAGGTTTTGCTAAAGTTGAAGGCACCAAGATGGAGATGGGAAATGATAATTTCATTCTTGACATAGGTTCTGACTTCGTGGGGTATATTGATGATTTAGCACTTGTACCTTACAGGTTAATCTCAACAAAACCTATACAAGAAATACCAAACGAAATAGTATCAAGAATAATAGATACAAAAAACTACTCATCAAAACTAGTAAACATAAAGGTAGACAAGAAAATTGGTGAATTCCTAGTGTATGCAAGAGGTAGTAACAAAATTGAAGATTTAATAAACAACAAAACAGGATGGCAACTATTCCAAGGTGAAGGAATAAAGGGTAGATACATTCAGCTAAAACTTATGACACTTAAAAAAGAAGGAGAGATAAAATCTCTCAAAGTATCATTAACTACAGAAACTGACATAAAACCACTTACTCCACAAATAGTAAATATAAAATCCCTAAACCAAGGTGAAGTAACGATTTCATGGCAAAACGATTTAGATGATGAAATAGATTACTACGAAATATACTATGGAACAGAAAAAGACAAGTACTTTGGAACTGATGCTCTAAACGGTCCATCACCCATAAAGGTAAAAAAACCTACGAAATTCTACCCTGTCTATAGCTACACCCTGAAAGGTTTGAAGTTAAATGAAACTTACTACATATCAATGAGAAGCGTAAGGAAAAACGGAACCAAGAGTGATTATTCAGAAGAAATAAAATTTACCCCTGGAATACTTTTCCTATCAAAGAAGTGAGTGATGTTCAACCTCTCTTGATAAAATAAATAAAGTACTCCTGATTACCATCAGTACCCCTTATATGTGACTTTTCTACATCTCTTACAATGAAATTGTTTTCTTCAATGAAATTCCTTAACTTTTCTATAGCAAGATGATGATACTCTTCTCTGACTATTCCACCTTTACCGACAAACTTCGGTTCTAACTCAAACTGAGGTTTTATAAGCACGAGAAACTCTGTTCCTACACCTACAACATTACTAACTGGCAAAATTATTTTCGTAAGCGATATAAATGAAACATCAACAACCACCAGAGAAATATCTTCTGAAAGTTTCACCTCCCCTTTCTTTACTAATTCATCGAGATACCTGGCATTAACTCCTTCGTAAAGAATGACTCTAGGGTCATTCCTAAGAGAGTAATCAAGCTGACCATGTCCCACATCTACAGCATAAACAAGCTTAGCACCATGTTTGAGCAAACAATCAGTGAACCCACCAGTAGATGAACCAACATCAAGGCAAACCCTACTTTCAGGATTAATTCCAAAATCTTTTATAGCTCCTTCTAACTTATACCCTCCTCTACTCACATACTTCGGTTTCTCGAGAACTGTTATCTCATCATCACTTTTTACCTCAGTAGAAGGCTTAAAAACTTTCTGACCATTGACAAGGACAGAACCTGCCATTATCAACCTTTTTGCTAACTCCCTAGACTGAACTAGTCCCCTTTCCATCAATTCCAAATCTAACCTTTTTTTAGGAACTTTCATAAGCTCTACATAATGCCCCTTCTCTCTAGGTAAGAGATGAGGTTACCGATATCTATGACGTAACCAATTTTACCGTTACCGAGGATAGTAGCAGAAACAATACCAGGTGGTGGAACTAGGGTTGTATCAATAGGCCTAATAAATATATCTTCCTCTCCTAAAAACTTATCAACACTAAAGGCATACTTCTTACCAAGGTAAGAACAGACAAGAACATCTAATTCTTCCTTGTCTAGAACTTCATCAAAGTATATCTCCCTAAACGAATATATTCTTATTACCTCATCCCTAATTTTTATTATTGACCTATTCTCAAACTTCGTTATCTCATTTTTGCGAATCGTTATTGCTTCTTCTATTGAATTAACAGGAACGGCAAAAATTATTCCTTTTATATCAAACATTAGTACCTTCATTATAGCCACAGTAAGCGGCAGCTTTATCAAAAACACTGTTCCTTTGCCCTCAGAAGTGCTTATAGAAATACTACCTCTAAGTTTTTCAATTTTCGCCTTAACTATATCCATTCCTACACCTCTACCTGAAACGCTAGAAACTTGGTCCTTGGTAGAGAATCCTGGGATAAATATAAGCGATAAAAGCTGTTCCTTCGAATACTCAACTCCTTCTCTTATCAACCCTTTCTCTATCCCCTTTCTTCTTATCTTCTCGAAGTCAATACCCCTACCATCATCTCTTATCCTTATTATCACACTGTTACCTTCATTAAAAGCCTCAACTACTATATTGCCCTTTGGTGGCTTACCTAACCTTATTCTTTCTTCTTTAGGCTCTATTCCATGGTCAATCGAATTCCTTATTATATGGACTATAGGGTCAAAAATCTCGTCAACCACTGATTTATCCAATTTTGTATCCTGTCCCTTTATCACAAGGTTTACTTCCTTACCCATCATATCTGCCGTCTCTCTAACAAGCCTAGGAAGCCTCGAAAAAAGATAATCTATCGGTATAAGTCTCAAGTCAGTTATCTTCTCTTGTAATTCAATAGAAATGTTGTTAAAAAGCCTTATAGAGTTAGATAAGTTATCAACCCCTTTTTTTATATCAGAAACAACAGACGACAACTCCTCTAGCCTATCTAGATTTTCTGATAAAGATTCAATCAAAGTCATTATGTTTTCTTCCCTAAATTCACCACTCTTTACAGCAAAAACTATTTCCGAAACAGTGGACTTAATATTCTTAATATTCTCACCATATACATCGGTCAACTTACCAACTAAGCCAGAAACCGAAAAAATACTTTGATTTATATTTGACCTAACTACCACTAGCTCCCCTAAGGAATTCATTAGGCTATCAACCTTACCACTCTCTACTCTAATTACAGTTGTAGTTTTCGTAGGCTCTTGAGCTAATTTCTTTTCTTTATCCTCACTATCCTTTTTATCCTCCTTTTTACTATCTACGCTACTCTTCACTTTTTTAACCTTAATATCTTCAACTATATCGCCAATTTTCACTCTCTCGATAGTTTTTTCTATGTTTTCTGTCGAAATTAAAACTTGGACATTTTTAAAAAACTTTGAATATACTTCATCAATTGAAGGGTTAGAATCTATAATTTCTGCAGAATCCCTAAGTATAGACAAAACTTGTAATATCCCTAACTCCTTCATCGGGTCGTCTTCTCTGAATGTAAAATCTAAAACATAAACCTCCTTACCCGCCGATATATAATCACTCACCAACTTTGAGACCTCAACAGAATCAGCTACATCTTTAACCTCAGAATCAATTTGGGTGTCAGATTTCTCAGTAGTAGTCTCCTTCTCAACGCTCTCCTCTAGACACTCACTTATCTCACCAATAAACCTACCAATTTTCTCATCCAATTCTCCAGGAATGTAAGACTTCTGATAAATAGCTGTCAACAACTTTTCTATCAATCCAGAACCTTTAATAAGAAGTGAGACAATATCTTTTGTAATAACTAACTTTCCACTTCTTATCAAATCAAGCAAGTCTTCTATTCTGTGTGATATCTTTTCCAAATGAGAATAACCCATTGAAGCTGCGCCACCCTTGAGGGTATGAACAGCTCTAAAAGCTTCGTTTATGGCTCTCGTGTTCGTATAGTCATTTTCCAGTTCCAGAACTCTACTATCAAAAAGCTGAAGCATCTCAAAAGCTTCATCAATAAAAACTTTCTCAAGTTCCTCAAGGTCAGTCGGCATAAAACACCTCTGATATAGGATATTATCGTCCAATTTCTAAATTCAAACTTAAAACCAAATCAAAAACTTTCCTCATCCTCTTCTCAAAAATTAAAACCTTCCTCCCATCAGCAATAACAATCTCAAGAGGCATAACATTATCAACCTTCAAAAGTATCTCCCCTCCATCACCAAAAGAAACACCATAGGTTATATCCTTATCCCTGTACTCACTGGTAAAACTGAGTTTTAAGACTTCATCAAATTTAAACCCAATTCTATAAGCTCCAAACCTTATAAAGAAAATCCCTTTCTTAAATTTAAATGAAAAAGTAGAGAAGTACACAGAAACACCAACAGAAACCAAAAAGAAAAATGCGAAAATAATAGTAGGATTTATATCCTCAAAAAACGGATTACCTATCGCTAATTGGTAAACTGTAAAGAATAGTAAAATTAAGGAGAAAAACCACAAGGGCAGTGTTTTAAAAAACACTACCCTCACATACTTATAATCGTCCTTCATTATTTACTTAAGAAGTTCCTCTTTTACCTTTGATTTATCAAATCCTGCTTGTATTGCTTTAAGAGCCAGATCTTTAGCCTTATCTTTTTGACCATTCTCCCAGTAAACAAGAGCTGCTTTATATAGATAATCTGGCTTGCCACTCACATCATAAGCCATGAGATAAGCATTAACTGAATATTTATATTTCTCCTTCTCATACTTTTTGGCTAAATCAACATTATAATTTTCAAACAATGCTTCATCAAACTGCGTAACACTAACACCATACTTCTCCTTCAAAACTCTCTGAGCCTCCTTTGCCTCCTCACTAAAAGGATAGAGATTATAAACATGCTTATAGCTAATTATAGCTTTTTTAGCTTTTCCGCTTTTTTCATAAGCCTTTGCAGCCTCTAACCAGTCTTTAGCCAAATCTTTCCTCTGTGAGGGGGTAAGATTAAGGTAGAAACCAAACCCCCAACTCACAAATACAAAAGAAATCAAAATCACCAATAGTAACTTTAATCCCCTCATAATTCCCTCCAAAAACTATAATGAAAGTTACCATACATTAAAATCAAGTTTATTAGGGATACGTTAGTATCCCTTAAATAATTGTTGCATCTAAAAAATCCATGATTTCAGCATGAATTACGATTCTGAAAACTCACCCGAAGTGTTGTAATTAGGTGCTTCTTTAGTTATTACAACATCGTGCGGATGGCTCTCTCTCAAACCTGCATTAGTTATCTTTATAAACTTTGCTTTTTCCTTGAAAGACTTGATGTCAGGTGCTCCTACATATCCCATTGATGATCTAAGACCACCGACTAACTGGTACAATACCTCTCTTACTGGTCCCCTAAAAGGCACCATTCCCTCAATACCTTCTGGTACTAATTTGCCAGGTATTCCTTGAGGGTATCTATTCGAACCTGCCATCATTGCACCTATTGAACCCATACCCCTGTACGTCTTATAACTCCTACCCTTGTATATTATAAGCTCACCAGGACTCTCCTCAGTACCAGCTAGTAGGTTACCCAACATAACCGCATCGGCACCAGCCGCAATAGCTTTGGCTATATCTCCCGAATACTTTATGCCACCATCAGCAATAATTTGAACATTTTCTTTCTTAGCTATCTTCGAAGCTTCCATAATCGCAAAAATCTGAGGCACTCCGATACCCGTTACAACCCTAGTCGTACATATTGAGCCTGGACCTATACCAACTTTCACAGCATCTACACCCGCATCTATTAGAAACTTCGTACCTTCGTAAGTAGCAACGTTACCAGCTATAACATCAACAGAAAACTTACTCTTTATGTACTTCACCATCTCTTTTACCCTCTTCGTGTGACCATGTGCAGTATCAACAACTATAACATCAACCTCCGCCTTAACAAGCTCATAAGCCCTTTCCTTATCCTGCTCACTGGTACCAACAGCAGCCCCAACCCTAAGCCTTCCCTTACTGTCCCTAGCTGAAACATTACTTCTCTGAATCCTCTGCATATCCTTCATAGTTATCAGTCCCTTTATGTTGAACTCCTCATCAACTATAGGAAGCTTCTCTATCCTATTCTTTAACATCATTTCCCTAGCTTCTTCCAGAGTTATATCCTTAGTAGCGTAAACTATTTTTTCTCTCGGCGTCATTACATTTCTAACTTTATCATCGCCACTACCAGCCCGTATATCCCTCCTCGTGACTATGCCCTCTAGCTTACCTTCATCATTAACAACTATCAAACCAGAAATATTGTACTGCTCCATTATCTCGATAGCCTTTGAAACAGTTTCATTGTAATATATTGTTATAGGATCCTCTATCATAATATTCTCAAACCTCTTTACCTTCACAACCTCTTTAACTTGGTCTTCAATAGAAAGGTTTCTGTGTATTATTCCTATCCCTCCATACTGTGCCATCGCAATAGCCATTTTGCTTTCTGTAACCGTATCCATAGCAGCACTAACTATAGGAATAGATAACCTTATGTTTCTTGTCAGATTGGTCGATGTATCAACCTCCGAAGGCAAAACTTCAGATTCCCCTGGAAGTATTAGAACATCATCAAACGTTAGAGCCACTTCATCAGTGTAAAACTTTTCTTTATCCATAGATTACTCCTTTCTAGAATTATATATTGCAAAGACAAAAAGTTTCTATATAAGTAGTACGCATTACTTAACAGTGTTTTTCTATTAGGACTAATGGAGGTTGAAGCCTCCGTGGTAATTGAATAACCCAGTAGTAATTTTTAATAATACTGTTATGATAGTAAGGAAAAAATTGGGAGTTAATATTGACCACATAGCAACAGTTAGGCAGGCAAGAAGAAGTATAGAGCCTGACCCAGTCGCGGCAATACCAATAATTGAACTAGCAGGTGCCGATGGAATAACAATGCACCTAAGAGAAGATAGAAGACACATACAGGAAAGAGATGTCCATCTAGCAAAACAAATAGTCAAAACTTCTTTAAATCTTGAAATGTCAATTAACGAGGAAATAGTAAAAATCGCTTTAGATGTAGTACCTCACGAGGTTTGTATAGTTCCCGAGAGAAGAGAAGAACTAACTACAGAAGGTGGACTAAACATAAAACCAATAAAAAGTAGGCTTACAGAAATCATAAGTGAACTGAAGAAAAAAGTTATAAAGGTAAGTCTGTTCATTGAACCATCAAAAGAAGATATAGAGCTAGCTAAAGAAGTAGGAACTGATTACATAGAGCTACACACTGGTAGATACGCAAATGCAAAAAACGAAGATGAAAGGCTCTTAGAACTTAAAAAATTAAGAGATGCCGCTGAATTTGCAGCTTCCATAGGACTAGGTGTAAATGCCGGGCATGGACTAAACTACAAAAACACATACGATGTATGCCTAATACCAGAAGTAGAAACACTAAACATAGGGCACTCAATCATAAGCAGAGCCATATTTGTAGGAATAAAACAAGCAGTAATTGAAATGAAAGACATAATACTAAGAGGATATTACGATTTAGTATCCACCAAGAAAGATATACTTTAAATTACTTTCTATACTTCCAATAGTCAATTTGGTATATTTTCACATAATCTAGATGTTCTTTGTAGGTTCTTGAGAACACATGTGTACCATTGTTTTTTGAAACAAAGTAAAAGTAATCAGTATTAGCAGGCATAACTGCCGCCTTTAGAGATTCGAGGGAAGGATTACATATAGGGCTTTTTGGAAGTCCTAGGTGAATGTAGGTGTTGTATGGAGTATCATAAGATAAATGCCATTTTCTGAGATTATTGTCATGCCACATACCTTTATCCATGAGCCCATATATTACAGTAGCACATGATGCCAACTGCATCTTCTTCCTAAGCCTATTATGAAAAACGGAAGAAACTAGGTATTTTTCTTCTTTCGGCTTTCCCGCCTCTTTCTCTATTATTGATGCCAATGCAACAGCTTGCTCAAAAGTAAGTCCCACATTCCTAGCCCTCCTCTCATACTCCTCTCTATTGACCTTCTTAAAGAATGTTTTCACCAGCATGTTAACTATCTCTTCCGGCTTATCTTTGTAATAGAAAGGTACAAAATACGTAGAAGGGAACAAATACCCTTCCAATCTATCCGACCTTATACCATACTTCTCAATAACACTTCTATTAGTTACAACCTTAAGTATATCGCCTCTCTTAGTAAAACCCACTTGAGCAAATATCTCGTCAACCTGATACATAGTACTACCTTCAGGAATCCTAACTCTTATGGTGTATATCCTTTCATTTGCAATGTCATCAACTATCTTAAAAAGAGACATAGTATTGTTAAACTTGTACGCAGTAGGAACTAGTTTCTTGTCAATTCCCCAGAGCCTACCTAAAATAACAAAAGCAAACTCATTCTTTATTATACCATTCGACTTAAGCTTCTTAGCTATAGTATACAAATTGTCACCTTTCTCAATTATTAGAATATACTCCTTGAACTCACTTTGATGAAACCCCTCAAAGAAAAGAACATAGCCTAAAACAAAACCCAAAATAATCAAAATAACAACCGAAACTATGAGTAAATTCTTCATAGAAGAATAATTTTACAAAAAACAAGCAAAAAATTCAACTTGCTCAGAATTTCTCCTTGATAACTATATCATCTTTAGTACCAAACTTCTTGTCAGGTCCGGCACTCGTTATTGTTATTTCGTTGTTAGCCAAAGAAAACTTATAGTCAGTTCCCCATTCATCTTTGAGCGCCTCACTCTTTATATACCCCTCATCAACCAAAACTTTCAAAGAACTAGGCAAAGAATAATTAGCCAACCTATAGTTGTATATCGCTGCAATCATACCTCTCATTTCCATCTCAGTAGCTCTCTTCTTAGCAGCTTCCTCAGCTTTGAACAAGTTAGGTATAGCAATCGTCAAAAGTATACCTATTATTGCAAGAACTATAAGTATCTCAACTAAAGAATACCCATACTCACCCCACTTCATACCTTAACCCTCAAAGGAATTATAAAAAATCAATCAAACTTCATCAAACTTATAGGAAAAGGTTATACCTTTTCTCATTCTTCTGTAGTTAAATAGAAGACTGCCATTTAGTAAAAATGGTTAATTAGCACGTTTTTTTAGTAGTACCGCCCACCCACACTAATTGTTTGAATAGAGACTTCGTCTCTATTCACTCTATGGTAGTTATAAAAAAAGTACTATGAAGCACAAAGTGCTATTAAACACCTTTAAGTGATTATATGCAGGTGCTATAGGCACATTACTTTTGGTAGCCCCACCCTCCCATCCTAATGTTCTAAGGGAGGCTGACGCCTCCCTTAACCC
>Ga0308411_10000010_pt1 | contig 87928 bp, 77 predicted proteins | sample HotsprottomLayer_2_FD_203530 | JGI IMG/M metagenome (GOLD analysis project Ga0308411, IMG submission 203530) | Hot spring phototrophic mat microbial communities from Octopus Spring, Yellowstone National Park, Wyoming, United States -... | ecosystem: Environmental > Aquatic > Thermal springs >... | reverse complement strand
AGCCCGTGGATTCTTTTCCGCGCGCGAAGATTTTTTATGCCGCAACCGGAGTGAGTTGCCCGCGAGACCACAGCCGCCACGCCTGTTTGGTTGCGGCTATGCCGCGCTGTGGTTTGCCTTCTCCGTGCCCTCCGCCTCCGTGCCCTCCCCACCCCCAGTCACAACCTTCCCCAAATCTTTTTTCCTTTCCTTTTCAACCACTTCCCAACTCCCCCTTCCTTCTCCTCTTGCTCTTGTCTTGTATGTTGAAAGTGAAAGGTGCGGCTGACGCCCTCGTGGGGGCCCGCACTGCGGACGGCGCAAGTCCCGGGCAACGGCGCCGACGCCCACAGCCACTGCCCTCACCGGATGGGGGTGAGCTCCGGTCCCTGAAGCCGGCCGCCGGGGGTGAGCAGGCGGGAGGAGGCCTCCTAACTTAAGGAAAAAAAAGAGGCAACCAAAACCAGCAAGCAGTCGAGCAAGGAGCTGAAAAGCAGCAAAAAGAACCCAGAAGAACCAACCAACCAGCAACCACAACCAACAATCCCCACCAAGCCGCAGACACGCTACCCAGTCCATGCCCCAAGTCTGCCTACGGTGGCGCAAATCTCAAGTCCGCGCCCATATCACGTCCGAACTCCGCCCGGCACTGGTGCGTCTCCACTCTTGCGCCTGCGCCAAGGATGTTCCGAGCCCGGACGTGATCGAAGCCTGCCCCGAATTCAGCTGAAATCCAGCCTCGCTGCGGCCACTATTTCTGTGTAGCCGCTATGCCACGCCTTTTGTTTCTTGTGTTTTACCTGGCCGGAGCCCAACTGTCGGCACAGGCCTCCGCCCAGCGGCCCGATCCCCTCGCGGAGGCCTATGACGCGCTGCGGGAAAGGCAGTACCAGAAGGCGATTTCGCTCTTCGAAGAGGCCCTGCGGCAAGCCCCGGACCGCGCCGCAGTGCGCAAGGATCTGGCCTATACGCTGCTTAAGGCCGGCGAGAGGGAAGCCGCGCGCGATCAGTTCGTCGAGGCCATGCGCTTGGATCCGGACGACTTGCACACGGCCCTGGAGTACGCCTTCCTCTGTCACGAGACTGGCAAGACCGCTGAGGCCCGCCGCATCTTTGACCGGGTCCGGAACACCGCCACGGACGCTCAGATCCGGTCTACCGCACAGACCGCCTTTGAGAATGTCGACCGCCCTCTTCGTGAAGGGATCGAGCGCTGGATCCATGCGCTGGCCGCCAATCCGGACGACTTCAACGCTCACCGCGAGCTGGCTCAGCTCGCCGAAGCCCGAGGCGATCTGGAGCTCGCCGCCCAGCACTATCTCTACGCCTGGCGGCTCCGCCGCTCTCAGAAGTCTCTCCTGGTTGATTACGGCCGCGCCGCCTTCGCAACCGGCCAGGCGGAACCAGCCCGCGCCGCTTGGGTCGCCGCCATGTGGGGCGGTGAGCCGCGCGCCGCCGAGGCCGCCCGCAAGCTCTTCGGACCCCGCTATCCCTACGTCTATGAGTTCCGCCAGGCGCTGGAGCTGGACCCTGAGAACGCGGCCCTGCGCAAGGAGCTGGCGTATTTGTTGGCGGCGATGGGCCGGGAGCAGGAGGCTCAGAACGAGCTGGCCAGGCTGGCGGAGGTTGGGGAGACAGGCGCGGGAACCGCGCAACCAGCGCGGCGTTCCAGCCAGATCCGTGAGCTGGCCATGAAGAGCTACCAGGCCGGTTATCTCAAAGACGCCCTGAAGTATTCTCTGGCCGCTCAGGAAGAGGACCCTTTGGACTTTGAGGTCATCCTTCAGCTCGGCTGGACGTACAACATCCTGGGGCAGGATGATCAGGCCATCCGCTGGTTCCGTTTAGCAAGCAAGAGTCCGAACCCGTCCATCGCCGCCCAAGCCGGGCGGGCCTACCGGGCGCTCCGTCCCTCACAGGCCCGGGTGCGGGTCTCCGCCTGGATGTTCCCTTTATACTCCTCCCGCTGGCAAGACGTGTTCGGTTATGGGCAGTGGAAGACTGAATGGAAGCTGGGCACCCTGCCCGCCCGCCTCTATTTCTCGACAAGAGTGGTGGGCAATGGCCGCGAAATCAGCGCAGGCCCTCCCCCTCACCAGCTTCTCTCCGAAAGCGCGTTGATTCCCGCCGTGGGCATGTCCACAAGCTACTGGCATGGCGCCATGCTGTGGGCCGAGGCGGGCGTCGCCGCCAAATACCCCAGCAAAACCAGAGGCCTCCCCAGACGGCGTCCCGATTTTCGGGGAGGCCTCGCTTTTTCCAAGGGATTCGGCCGCCTGTTGGGGGCCACCCAATCCGGCCCGTACGTTGAGACCAGCACCGACGTCGTTTTCCTCTCCCAGTTCGACCATGACGTGGTTCTTTACTATCAGAACCGCGCCGGCTACACCGTTCGCCCCTGGAAAGCTCTAGGCGGGCTGCAAACTCAGTGGTTCCTGGCCACCCACCTCATCACCGACTCGCGCCGCCAATCCTGGGCCAACGCGGTGGAGGCGGGTCCAGGCGTGCGCTTCCGCTGGAGCCGCATGCCTCCCAACTGGCTGTTCAGCGTCAATTGGATCCGCGGACGCTATCAGCTTATGGAAAACAATCCCAACGAGCGCATGTACAACGACCTGCGTGTGGGCTTCTGGTGCTCGTTTCTGCGTTGAGCGCATGCGCCGCCAGCCTGAGCACACGCCGTCCTGCGCCGCCCTGCGGTTCCGCAGCCCGAAACGCGGTTGGCAAGCATGCGTGCGCTTTGCCGCCGCGGCGCTACTGGCAAGCTTCGGATGTCTGCCGCTTCTCGGGCAGCACCTCCAGCCCAAGGTCTACGTAGCCTCCGCGGAGCCGGCCCCTTGGGCCAAGATCTTCTCCGCCGCAGGCATTGGCGCGATCGCAATTCAGCCAGAGCGCGAGGCTTCCGCCGAGGCATGGCAAACCCGGCTCCAGCAAGGCGAATGGCTGGTCCTGGAAGGCGACAGCCCGCTGGCGCGCCGCTTCGGTTTCCGGCCCACCGGCCAAACCGTCACCGCCATCAGTCTGGACGACGAGCTGCACCCCGAGGAGGACATTGTCTGGGAACGCGCCGCGCGCGTGCCCGTGTTTCAAGTTCCACCGCACGCTCGAGTCTTCGCCCGAGAGCGCTGGAGCAGGGCCCCCTTGGTCAGTGGCTTTTCCGTCGGCCGCGGAGGCGTTCTTTGGACGGCCTTTTCTCCGGGGCCACGCGGCTACGAACGCTTCCCGTTCCTCTTGCACGCTGCGGCCGAACTGGGGCTCGATCCGCCCTTCCGCTCCCGCCGCCTCTGGGTTTTCTTCGATCCTTCCTACCGGCTGCGCGCCGATCTGGGTTACTTGGCCGCCCGCTGGCGAGGTCTGGGAGTGCGCGGCCTACATGTCGCCGCCTGGCATTTTCTTGAACCGGACCCGGCGCGCGATGCCTACCTGCGCCAGCTCATCGAAAGCTGCCACCGCCAGGGCATCCTCGTTTACTTGTGGCTGGAGTTGCCGCACGTGAGCGAGGCTTTCTGGGACCGGCATCCGCAATGGCGCGAGAAGACCGCCCTCCAGCAAGACGCGCATCTCGATTGGCGCAAACTGATGAATCTGGCCAATCCGGATTGTTTCCAGGCGGTAGTTCGGTCCACCCGAGCCTTGGCCGCGCGGTTCGACTGGGACGGCGTGAACTTGGCGGAGCTGTATTTCGAATCCTTGCAAGGTCATCACAACCCGTCGCGCTTCACTCCCATGAACGAGGACGTCCGCCGCGAATTCCGCAACGCTGCCGGTTTTGACCCACAGGAGCTATTTGACCCGGCCTCGCCCCGCCATCTTTCGCGGAATCCCGTTGGCCTCCGTAGATACCTGGACTACCGAGCCGCGCTGGCCGCCCGCATCCAGCATCAGTGGATCGAGGAACTGGCGCGGTGGCGCGGACAATCCCCCCATCTGGACTTGGTTCTCACCCACGTCGACGACCGGCTGGACTCCGCCATGCGCGATGCGATCGGTTCCGATTCCGCCGCCTTGCTCCCCTTGGCCCGCCGCTACGGTTTTACGTTCATGGTGGAGGACCCCGCCACGGTCTGGCACCTGGGGCCCGAACGTTACGAAATCCTCGCCAGCCGTTACGCGGCCCGCGAGCCCCGGCCTGCCCGCCTTGTTGTGGACATCAACATCGCCGACCGCTATCAGGACGTCTATCCGACCAAGCGTCCTTCGGGGGTGGAACTGCTTCAACTGGTTGATCGGGCGGCCCGGTCGTTCTCTCGCGTGGCGCTCTATTTCGAGAACTCCATTCACCGGCGGGACGATGTATGGGTGTCTTCGGCCGCGGCCGCCGTGAAAAGCTATGAGCCAACCGGCCGGGGCCTGGAGGTGGAATCAGTCGCAGGGTTCGGTCTTCGCTGGCGAGGGGAGGCGTTGCTCGACGGCAAGCCTTGGCCCGCTGCCGCGGGTGAAACTCTTTGGGTCCCTCCCGGGCGGCACCGGATTACAACCGCTCAGCACAGGATTCCCCTGCGCTTGCTGGACTTCAGTGGAACCCTTCTGGATGCCGGCGTGCTGCCGGACGGCCTGGAACTCTCCTATTTCAGTGAATCGCGCGCCTTCGCAATCGTGGATCAGGCCCCGGCGGAAATCCAATGGAACGGGAAACGCCTCCACGTCCCCGTTTGGAAGAACGGTCAAGAGTGGACCGTGGTTCTGCCGCAGGGGCGTGGGAAAGTCAGGATCGTGGCCGGCGTTCTCCGCAGCGATCCACGGTGATCGGCCGCCCGCCGCGGGGGCACGGCCCAAGGCTATTGGAGCGCCACTCGCTCGCCCGGCTGGAGCCCCGAAACAATCTCCGCCTGTAGCGGGTTCTTCATCCCGACCGCCACCTCGCGCCTCTCGAAGCCTTTGGCGGTTCGCACGCGGACATAGCTCTTATCGCCTTCGGTCCGCAAAGCCGTCAGAGGAACCAGCAGAGCATTGTCCTTGTAAGCGACGCGGATGGTCGCCGCGCCCGTCATGTCCGGGATCAGCCGCGGGTCTGCCCCGTGGATCTCAACCACCACAGGCACCGTGCGGATGTAGTAGTTCTCCCGCCAGCCTTGGACCGCCATTGCGCCGATGCGCGAAACCCGCCCTGAGAACTCCAACTCGGGGAAGGCATCCAAAGTCACCCTGGCCGTCTGTCCCACGCGCAGCTCGGAGGCTTCGGTTTGGTTAGCTTGCGCTTCGAGCTGCATCGTGCTGGTGTCCACGATCTTGAGGATCACCTGCCCGGGCTGCACCTGGTCGCCCACTTGGTACTGAACAAGGTCGCTGCTGCCTGGGCGGGTGAAGGTTTGAATCACCACCAGCCCGTCCATAGGGGCGGTGAAGGTGTAGTTTTTCAGGTCGTTGCGGAGGCGTTCCCGCCGCCGCAATTGCTGCTGATAGGAGATCTCCGCGGTCCGCAAATCGCACTGGAAGGAGATCTGCTTCAAGGGCAGGGCTTCCAGTTGCTGCTTGTAGGTGGCCTCGGCTTCTTCCAGGGCCAGCCGGAGGATCTCGCGCTCCACTTCGGTCTTGACCTCAGCCGCGCTGTAGTCGTGGGCCGCCCGGTCCCGCGCAGCCTTGGCCGCCCGCACCGTCTGCTGCAAGTTCTCCCAATCCACGGCCTGACGCGCCTTCAGGGTTCGCAAGTTGGCTTCCGACTGGCTGAGGGTATCCTCGAAGTCGTCGATCTGCTGAAGGAGGCTTTCCGGGTCGAGCTGCGCCACCACGTCGCCTTGCTTGACTTGCACGCCGCCCTCAATCAGCTTCAGCAGGGTGAGGGATCCGCCTCCCCGGCCGCGTTGTTCCGGCACCTTGATATCGGCGTAGCGCCGGGCCGAGGTCTGACCGGAAATCCGGATGGTGCGCTCGATGGGGCCTAAGCGTGCTTCTGCGGTCGGGATGCTGGCCAACTGAGCCGGCTTCATCCCTTCGGCGGGGCGATCCGCCAGCAGGTACACAGCGCCGCCGCCCAACACGCCAAGTCCAATCAACAGCCACAAATACCGGCCTTTGGATCTCCGCGGCCGCAACTGGGCGCCCGCTGCCGAGGCCGCCGGGCGGCTGCCGGCCGATTCCGGCGTCGAATTGCTGAAAGAAGACATGCCTTTACTCACAGGGTACTACACCCACTATCTCCCTGATTGTGAAGGCGATCCGCGCAGCCGCCAGGTTACCCTGGCAGCCGTGCCTGCTGGTCGGCCGGGGTCCCGGACTTGGCTGTAAGCCGCCAGAAACACGGAGATTAGGATATCGACGGGGCAGCGCGGCGCCGGGCTAGGCAAACAGTTCCTGAGCCCTACTCAGCCGGGCGGCGACCGGAATCCCTTGAGGGCACTGCACCGTGCAGGCGCGGCACTGACTGCACCGCACGGCCTGGGCCCAATCGGGGAGCTGCTGATAATGATCTCTCCCCAGCGGGAACTGCCCGTAGCTTTCGGCGTACATGAGGTAACGCAAAATGTCGGCCACAGGCAGCCCCTGCGAGCACCGGCCCTCACAAGCCCCGCACATCCGGCAATACGAGCGCCGGATTTGCTCCAGCCGGAGGGCAAGCAGCTTTTGGTCGGCGGGGCCGAACGGCACAGCCATCGCCTGGAGGTTCTGCTCCAACTGGTCGTGGTCGGTCATGCTGGGGATGGCGCAGTCTACGTTGGGGTTCCGGAGCACCCATCTCAGGGCGGCTACGGGAGCGCCGGGCCGTTTCAACAGCGCCCTTCCTTTGTCAAAGTAGTCCTGGTCCGGGAGCCGGAAACTCCCCGCCATCACCTTCATCGCTACCACGCCCAAGCCGGCCTTGTGCGCTTGGGCGATCAGATCCTCGATGAACGGGTCCATGGCGAAGTTGTAGGTCGTCAGGATCACGTCGATTTTGCCGGTCCGGATGGCGGCTGGGATCACCTCGCGGTGGCCGCTGTGCACGCTCACTCCCGCGAAGCGGATCTTGCCCGCCTGCTTAGCCGTCTGCTGCGCATCGATCAGCTCGTCGTTGATCTCCTCGGCCTTGCGCTTGTCGTGGAGGTACCAAATATCGACGTAGTCGGTTCCGATGGTTTGCAGGCTGCGGTCCAGGTCGGCCAGGGCGCTGGCTTTGTCCTTGGTGTTTAAGGTCTTGGTGGCGATGATGACATCTTTGCGGCGCTGCTTGAGTGCGGCGCCCACCATCCGCTCATTGTTTCCCGAGCCGTAGACTCGCGCGGTGTCGAAATGATTGATGCCCAAATCCAGGGCCCGCTCGAGCACGCTGATATCGCTGGTGATCATGCATCCGAAGCTGACTTGCGAGACCTTTAGCCCGGTGCGTCCTAACACGCGGTAGCGGACCTCGGTTTTCGCCGACGTGGAGCTGCCGGCGGGCCGGCTGCCCGCGGTTGGCCGTGCCTGGGTGGTTAAGGGCAGGGCGGGCAAGGCCCAACCCGCCGCCAGAAAAGTGCGCCTTGTAGTATTGGATTCCATGTTCTGACCCTCCGTCACGTTCTAAGTCTATCGAACGGCGCTGCTGCTGGAATGGACCCCGACGCATTGCGAGCCGTCGCCCCAGGGCGCTGAGACGGCCTCAGTAGTCGTCAGTCTCTTCGTTGACCCAAACGCCGTCGCGGTTGTAATGCGGCCAGGGGCCCCGGGTTCCCGGTCCGAGGAACCGGACTTGGTCGTACTCGGGAGTCGGCTCGAAATAGCCCGGGATGCGCAGGTGCTCCTTGACCACCGGTTCATTCAGCTCGATGCCCAGGCCGGGAGCATCGGGAACCGTGATGTATCCCTTGTTGATCAGCGGCTGAGGCACGCCGGTGATCAGCTCCTGCCACCATTTCAGGTAATCCACGCTGTGACACTCCATGGCTTCAAAGTTGCGCAGGGTGCAGGCGACGTGCGCGCCGGCGATGGCCGCCACTGGGGAACTGCCCATGTGAAACACGGTGGAGATGCCTTGCTTGTGTGCGTACTCCGCGATCATCTTGGTTTCCAGGCAGCCGCCGGCGGTCTGCATGTCGGGGTGGATCTTGTCGATGGCGTGATTGTCGATGAGGTCCTTGAAGCCCTCCTCCAGCCCGAAGGCGTCTTCCCCGGTCAACAATTTGGTCGTGGTGGCCTCCTTGACCTCCTTATACCAGCGCCACCTCTTGAACCCCGTCCCGGTGCCGAACAGGTCCTCTAAGAAAGCGAGGTTGAATCTCTCGAAGGCCCGGGCCACGCGGATGGCGTCGTTGGGCGAGCGCGTGACGCCTAAGCCGGCGGCGTCCACGGCCAGTGGGGCGTCCCAGCCGATGGCGTCTTTTACCGCCTCGATCAGCTCGCAGGCCCTGGCGATGCCCTTGTCGGTGGGAACGCCGTAGTCGTCGAGAATGCCGGGCTTGCCGCCGCCGATCCAGCGTGTGTTCACGTCCATCTTGAAGTAGGTGAACCCCATCTCTTTGCGCTTGCGCATGAGTTCGCCGTAATGCTTGGGGTCGGTAGTGCCGTGGGTGTCGCAATAGATGCGGACGCGGCTGAATTTCTTGTCGCCGATCAGCCTCCAGACGGGCACGCCGAAGACCTTGCCATTCAGATCGTGCAAGGCCATGTCTATGGCGCTGTAGCCCCCGCCCTGACGCCCGTGCCCGGCGTAGGGGCGGATGCGCTCTAAGATGCCGGTGATGTCGAGGGGATTGCGGCCCACCACGAGCGGCTTCAATCCCAGCGCCACCCCTTTGGGCGCCGCATCCCTGACTTCCCCGTAACCGTAGACGCCCTGGTTGGTGTCCAGACGGATGATCGGGAAGTCGAAGCCCGAGGCGATGACGATGGCTCGCATATCTGTGATCCGGAGCTTGCTCGGAGCGGAGTACTTGTTGATCGGCCCGTAGGTGACTTCACCTTGTTGGGCCTGAGCGGACCCGGTCCATTTGAACAGAGGTCCGATGGCGGCGATCTGCGCCATTCGCTCCAACATCCGGCGCCGGCTAAAGCGGTTTCTTTTTGTCGTTGACATAGGAAAGACTCCTTGGAGTTTTGATTTCCTTTCGTACTCAGTCTGTGGATCGGCCCAGCGGCGGCCCGGAGCGCCGCCGCTGGGTGCGATGCCCTGCCTTAGTCAGAACTCCAGCCGAAGGAACAGAATCAAGTTGGCGTTCTGAGTGCCGATCTGCGAGGTATTTTGCCCGGCGGCTGGGAACTTGCCGAACAATTGCGGGCTGGTGAGGTTGACTGTGGTGTTCGGCGTCGTGAAGTTCATCCGCAGCGGAAGATTGTTGCCGTTGAGGGTCATGCTGTAGCGGAAGCGTTCGGCGAAGCGCCACTCCTTGCCGATGGTCCACTGGTGCCAGAGCAACCACAAGCCGCGGGCCGTGCCGTTGCCCAGCGTCCCGGCCGTAAACTGCGCGGGATAGGCAAAGGCATTGATGTTGTAAAGCGGATTCTGAGCGCTCTGGGGGAAGCGGTGAGGGCCGATGTTCCAGTTCTTCACCCTCACCTGATCGTTGGGAAGGATCTGGTGCGGCCGGGCTTGTCCGGGCAGATAGCGGTAGGGGCTGCCGGCCATGCCGAAGGTGACCGGAGGTCCGGAGAGCATGCTCTCAATCCAAGTGATCTCCCAGCCTCCGAGAATTTTGTCCAGCACTCGGTTCTGATTCATGAAGCGGCGCCCGCGGCCGAAGGGGAGCTCGTAGCTGGCATTGATCACAATGTAGTGCCGGGTGTCGAAGCTGGTGGGGCCTTTCGTGAGGCGCCAGTTGTAGTACTGGACGCCGCTGCCGGCGCCGCCGGACAAGTTCTTGCTCCAGGTGTAATGCGCGTTGAGCGTCAGCCCGTTGTCCGTATAGCGCTTCTCAATCCGGGCCGTCAGTCCGTGGTAGGTGCTGTGGCCGGCGTTGCTGGCATAGGAGATGGTCCCGAAGTGGGTCCAAGGCTTGTAATTCTGCTGCGCGGCATAGACGGCGTTGAGCAATGTCAGGTCCGTTGAGTCGTAGATCGACTTGGGCAACTGGTTGATGTCGACTGTCGTGGGGGCCGCCACCCGGCCCGAGCCCTGGTAGACCAGCTCCTGCATCCACTGATGCCCCAAGTCGAACTGGAAGCCCGACGACCAGGTCATCACGTAGGGCATGCGCAGGCCGGGATCCAGATAAGTGGCGCCGCGGCTGCTGAAGTTCGTGCCGATGAAGGGGGTAGTGCCGTCGGGCAGCACCACGAAGTTGCGGTTGGGCGGGCCTTGCGACAGGAAGAACACGGGCCGCGGGTCCCCGGTGGGCATCTGTATGGTGACTGAGGACGAATACTCCTGAAAACCGGCGCTGGGCATCCGGTCCTCAAACAACAGGCCCCAGGAGCTGCGCAAGACCACCCGGCGGTGGAAATTCCAGGCCACGCCGAGGCGGGGCTGGAAGTTGTTGGTGTCCGTCCGGTAAACCGTTCCCGAGGGGTGGGTGATGGCGCCCATCTTGCCAGTAACGGGATCGGTCGCGTTCGGGTCCCACTGCGACTTCTGGCCGTATTTGGTCTGGAAGGGGGTCTCCAGGCTGTAGCGCAAGCCGAGGTTGAGCGTCAGCCGGGGAAGAGGTTTGTAATCGGTTTGCACATAGAAGCCGTGGGTCCACCAGCGGGGCAGCCAGTTGAAGCGCTGTTCGGAGAAGCTGGCCGCCGTGACCGAACCGAGCAGGAACGCCGCAAAGCTGTGGCCGGTGTTGGGGGTGAAAGGCAACTCCGTCGCGCCGAAGGTGTAATTGCCGCTGGAATAGGAGGGGCTCACGCTGTTGGCCCGGGTGCGGATGACCTCATAACCGAACTTGATCACGTGCCGGCCGGCGACCTTGGTGGTGTTGTTCTGGAAAGTGATGTCCTCGTTGATATCGCGGGAATAGGCGCCGGGGTTGATGCCATACATTCCAATCCCCGGGAAGTGGGCGGGACCGACGTTGGGGATGCCCAACTTCTGGGCCCAGCCCTGACCGGCAGTGGGGGGCTTGATTTCACTGACCCGGCGGCCGAAGCCCAGCCGCAGCTCGTTCATAAAAGTCGGACTAAAGACGTGGTAGTCGGCGAAGGCCCAGTTTTGCTGGTCTACCGGCTGGGGCCGCCCGAAGCTGTAGCTGGAACTATCGAGCAGCCGGTTGTTGATCCAGGCGTTGATCCGGCCGGTACGGCGGTGGCGATTATGTGAGCGCCGGAGGAAGAACTTGTTTTTGGAGGTCAGCTGGTGGTCGATTTTGAAGTCGTAGCGGCTGCGGTAGGAACGGTAGATGGTGTAGCCCACCCAGTTGTTGCTCGGCCCGCTGCGGGTATAACTGCCCACCGTGTTGGCGCGCTTCCAGGGCTCCAGCGCCAGGAAGTTTTTCGACACTTGGTCCCAATCAGCCTTTGGAACAATGTTGCCCGGATAGGGATCCGAGGTCCAGGTGCTGCCGATTTGCCGGATCGTCTTCGGGTTGTAAATGGGATAGCCGCCGCCGGCGGCCTGCGGGAACGAAAAGTCGCCGTTCAGCATGGCGTCATCGGGCACGGTGCCGGTCTGCGGATCATCAGTCTTCTCGTGATGGCGTCCAAAGGCGAACAGGAAGAAGGTCTTGTTGCGGCCGTTGTAAAGTTTCGGCAGGACGACGGGCCCCGACAGCGTGGCCTGCATTTGGTGGAAGCTGTACGGGTTCACGCGCGGAAGCTGCTCGAAGTAGTTGCGGTGCACCATGCTCTTGCTCTGATAGCGGTCTTCGGCCGAGCCATGGAGCGCGTTGGTGCCGCTCTTGAAGGTGTAGGCGACCATGCCGCCGGCGGCGTGGCCGATTTCGGCCGGAGTGCCCGTGGTGTAGACCTTCACCTCGGCGAGAGCGTCCACGACGGGCTGCACGTTGGAGTCCATGTCGCCAATCACGTCGCGGACGGACACCTTGCCGCTTACGCCATCCAGGGTGTAGCCGAGCTGGTTTTCGGCCAAGCCCACAACGCTGTGGTTCGCGGCCCGGGAAGAGACTCCGGCCATGTAGTAGAGAACGCGCTGCGCCTTGAGCTGAAGCACGGGCAACCCTTTCAAGGTCAGGGCATCCATGGTCTGGCTCACTAGCGCCGTCTCGGTTTGAAGCAAGGGCGCCGCTCCCGTGACCTCCACCGACTGCGTGATCTCGCCGACTTCCAGGCGGACGTCAATCCGCGGCACCTCACCGGCTCGGAGTTGAATCCCGCTTTGGACATACCGCTTGAAGCCGACGGCTTCGACTGCCAACTGGTAGGAGCCCACGGCCAGGAAGGGGATGTAATAAGCACCCTCCGCGTTGGTGACGCCGCTCGATTCGATCCGGGTCTCGGTGTTGACCACAGTCACCTTGGCGCCAGGAACCGCGGCGCCAGTGGGATCGGTAACGTTGCCCACCAGGGTAGCCGTTCGAGCGGCCTGCCCCAAAAGCTGTGATGTGCATGCCAGGGACAAAAGAACTACAAGAAGAATTCGCGGTTTCACCGCATCACCTCCTGCCTTGCCGCGCACTGCCGGTTTGCGGCGGTGCGGGTTCTTGGCCGCCGGGCGCGCCAGCCGGACCCCAAAGCCGCCCCCGCGGCCTTGTAAACCGCCCTGCGCCGGGCATCCGGACGCTCCACCCTGCCCGGCGCCTACGCCACGGCTGCGAAAAAGAGGAGCCTGGAGCCGGCACCGCCTTCCAGGCTCCCTATTCCGAGCGTGGTCAGGAGGGATTGTAGCTCTGTTTTCGGATCTTGTCAATACTTTTGTGAAACTCAGTCTGATATTTCGAACCACAACTAAAGTTTGCCGCCGCAATTTTAGAATTCGTGCTCCCAGGAGGATCAAACGAAATCCTCGTCGCGGAATGCAGAAGGGGTGGGTTGGCACGAACGGCGGTCGCAACCGCCGGCTCGCATGCCACTTCCCCGGGCACAGGGTCAGCGGCTATGATGAATCCAGAAACCGATTCCCGCTGCGCGACCGAGACACACATGGACCGAACCGTTAAGCGCACACCGCGAACCACAGTTCCAGAAGCCAAAGCCCTTGCGAGAAACCCCAAATACTACTCCCGCGCCGTCGGCAAGGCGCTGGAGGTGCTGGACATTTTGCGAAGCAATCCGCAGCCTCTTTCGTTCAACGAGCTTCTGAAGCGGGTCCGGCTGGTCAAAAGCTCGTTGTTCCGGATTCTGTACACGCTGGAGACCGCCGGCTACGTCCGCAAGACGGCTGGGGGGCTCTACGAGATTTCCTTTGACATAGGGGCGATGGTGGAGCGCCAATTCATGTCCCGCCTGATCGAGATCGCTTCGCCCTGGATGGCGCAACTGAGCCGGGAGTTCCGGGAAACCATCAGTTTGGGGATGCTCAGAAGCAATCACATCGAAGTTGTGCACGTGGTCGAAAGCGTCGAGCTGGTTCGGATGAGCAGCATTCCGGGCCGGATACTGCCGCCCCATGCGAGCTCGCTGGGAAAGAGCATCACCGCCTTCCAGCCTGAGGAGGTGCGGGAGCGGCTGGTGCGGAACTACGGCTTGTCGCCTTTCACGGCGAACACGATCACCGACCATGACCGGCTGCGCGAGGAATACCTGCGCATCCGCTCGTTGGGCTACAGCACCGACATGGAGGAGACCACGCCCGACGGCTGCTGCTTCGGGGTTCCGATCTTTAACCGCGATGAGACGGTGCTCAGCGGCCTCAGCGTGTCGCTGCCGAAGATCCGGCTGGGAGACCGGCAGCCGAAGCTCGTGGCCGGCCTGCAAGCCGCTTCCAGGGCCATCTCGAAGGCGCTGGCCGCGTCCTGAGCGGCGCGCCGGGTGTTGGCGCGGTCCGCCAGGGGCTCAGGCGCGGAGGTAGGGTTTCAGCATCTCGAAGTTGAATTCGATCTCTTCCATCTCCTCGGGCGTCAGCCGGATCTCCTGCTGCCGGGAGACGATGTTTTTGAACACGCCTCGTTTCTTCATCAGGTACAGCGGGGTTCCGGGGATCTGCTGGCGCAGGTTGGTGAGCAGCAGAGTCTTGCTGTACAGGTCGAGGGCTTTGCGCTGTTGGCCGGCCTGGAACAAGTCCCAGATCTGGGCGTAGACGTCGGCGTAGGCGGCGTTGGGCATGTTGCCATCGGCGCCGACTCTCATCTCGTAGAACAAAGCGGCCGCGTCGGCGCCGCCGTACACCCGGCGGATCAGGGGCCGCATTTGAAGCAGTTCCCGGATGCGGCGCATGACCGGGGGCGCCTCTTCCTTGACGTAGCCGCAGTGGGGATGCTCGCGGACCAGCGAGGCGATAAACTGGGCGTCGATATTCAGGCCGCGGGCCCCGCCGGTGGTCTGGACGATCACCGGCCGCCGGGTGCGGGAAGCGATGGCGTGGTAGTAGTCCCGCACGTCTTCCAGAGACTTCGCCTCCCGGGGCGGGATGGCGATCAGCGCGGCCGGCTCGAGGGCTTCGGCCCGTTCGGTGTATTCGATGGCTTCCTGCCGGTTGGCGCCTTGGACGCCCAGCACGAGCGCGCAGCGCTTGCCCCGCGCCGCCTTGGCGAGCACTTCCATGCCGCGCATGCGCTCTTCCTTGGTGAGGCTCCAGACTTCGCTGCCCAACTGGGGCCACACCATGCCATGCGCTCCGGCGCGTTCCAGGAAGTCCACCTCCTTGGCCAGATCTTCGTAGTCGACCTGCTTGGACTCCGTGTAGGGAGTCGTCATGATGATGAAAATGCCGCGCATGGGTTCAGGGGCGGCGGCGCGGGCCGCCTCCCAGCGCGGCGCCATGGAAGCGGCCCATGCCGCCACAAAGCCGCGTCGAGTCGGTTTCATAGCGATCCTCCTGTTCGTTGTTTGCTTTCACGCGCTATTCGGGCGGAGGATTACTGGCTATAGACGAGCTTGCCGTCTTCGTCGTAGTGCCAGTAAGGTCCGCCCAGGCGGTAATCGTCCACGATCAACTTGTCGAACTCCGGGGTGGGCTCGAAGTAGCCGGGGACTCTCAAGTGCTTCTTGACCACCTCTTCGTTGAGCTCCACGCCCAGGCCCGGGGCCTCCGGGACGCGGATATAGCCTTTCTCCACAATGGGCTTGGAAGGGCCGGTCACGAGATCATCCCACCAAGGAATGTCCACGGCGTGGTTCTCCATGGCGATGAAGTCTTTCAGGGTGGCGATCATGTGCACCACGGCCATGGCGGCGACCGGCGAGCCGGCGAAGTGAATCGCGGTGGGGATTCCGTACAGGGAGGCGAAGTCGGCAATTCGCTTGGTCTCGCGCATTCCGCCGGCGCTGAGCGGATCGGGATGGATGATGTCCACCGCGCGGTTCTCAATGAATGGCCGGAACCCTTCCTCCAGCCCGAACAGGCTCTCGCCCATGGCGATCGGGCTGGCGGTGGCCTCTTTGATTTCCTTGTAGGCCATCCAGTTTTTGGGGGCATCGCCGTAGCCGTAGGCCAGCGTTCCGACCTGGAGCATATCTTCGAGCCAGGCCATGCGGTAAGGCTCCAGGGCGCGTGCATAAAGGATGGCGTCGTTGACGTCGAGGTTGCCGAAGTGGTCCGCGGCCAAGGGAACGTCCCAGCCGATGGTGTCCCGCACGACCTGCACATATTCGCAGAGCAGCTTGAGGCCCTTCTCGGTGGCGACGCCGCGGTCCAGCACGGCGCCGGGGATGTGGCGCACGAGGCTGGTTCCCAGGTCCATTTTGAAGAAGGTGTAGCCCATCTGCTTGCGGCGCAGCAGGCGCTCGGCGAAACGCTTGGGATCCTGGGTTTGCGGGGTGTCGCAGTACATGCGGACGCGGTTGCGGTAAGGCGAGCCGAGCAGGCGGTAGCAAGGGACGCCGTAGACTTTGCCGGCGATGTCGTGCAGGGCGATGTCCACAGCGCTGTAGCCGCCGCCGAAGCGGTAGTGGTTGGTGAACTTGCGGACGCGGTCGAGGATGGGCTCGATTTGAAGCGGATTGCGGCCCACGATGTGGGGTTTGAGGATGAGCGCCATGCCTTCGACGCCCGCGTCGCGCACCTCACCCAGCCCGTAGACGCCCTGGTTGGTGTCGATGCGGATGATGGGGTAATCGGCGCCCGCGGCCACCCGGCAGGCACGCATATCGGTGATCTTCAACTGGCTGGGGGCGGAGTAGCGGTTGACGCCGGAGGCCGGCTGCGATTGAGCGGTTGCGGTCTCTTTGGTGAGTTGGAACAGGGGGCCGACGGCGGCCAGCCGCGCCGCCCGCGCCAGAAGTTTGCGGCGGCTCACCCTATTGCGGAAGGTTCGAAGCATCGGTTCCTCCTATGAATTGTTATTGGGGACATTCCCGCCGGAATCGGCGAGGCATTCTACGATCTTCAGCAAGGCGGCCATCCCGGGATCGTCTTTCCCCAGCGCCTTTTCGCCGAAGATCCGGGCGCGGCCCTGGCGGAAGGGCCGGCAGCGAAAGTCCGCCATGGTCTGCCGAATCGCGCTCTGGGCCGCGGCCAGCATGGGCTCGGGGGAGGTCAGTCCCTGGCACGCCTGGCGCACCGCCTCGACGGCGTCCACGACGGTCTTGTCGCCCAATGCGCTGCGGCCCCGCGACAGCATGGCCTCCACGGCGGCGCCCAGAAGCGCCGGCAACTCAGACCAATCCACCTCCTGCTTGCCCCGGCAATGCTTGCCGGCCGCCATTAAGCCGGTGGCGAACAGAGTCCCAAAAGTGGAGGCTGTCACTTTGGTGAAAGCCATGGCGCACTCAAAGAGCGCCTGCCCGAGGTCGGCGGGGAGTTGCGCTGCTCCGGCGGCCAAACGCTGGAAGGAGCGTGACAGGTTGACGCCCAGGTCGCCGTCGCCCACCGTGCCGTCGAGGGCATTGAGTTCGCCGGACATGCGGGCGGCGCCCTGGTTGAGCCGTTCAATGGCCCAGCGAAGGGATTCGACTGTCAGGGCGGCCATATCAACCTACCTTCAGGAAGGGACAGTCGCAGGGCGCCAACAACAGCTCTTCGAGTTGCGGATCCAGTTTGCAGAGGGTCAGCGACATCCCGGCCATTTCCATCGAGGTGGCGTAGCGCCCGACCAGGGGCATGACGATGTCCACGCCCCATTGCTTAAGCCGCCGCGCCACGCAGCGGTAGACGATGTAAAGCTCCTCCAGGGGCGTCGCCCCGAGACTGTTGCAGAGCACCGAGACTCTGTCGCCGGCTCCGAGCGGCATGTCCTTGCGAATCATCTGGAGCATTTCTTCGGCGATTTCGTCGGCGCGGCGGAGCGGCCCGCGCGAGACGCCGGGCTCGCCGTGGATTCCCATGCCCATTTCCATCTCGTCCTCGCCGAGCGTGAAGGTGGGCTTGCCCGCAGCCGGCACCACGCAAGGGGTGAGGGCTACGCCCACGGAGCGGCAAGCGTCGGCGGCCTTCTGCGCCACGGCTGTGACCTCTTCGAGGCCGGCCATACGGTCCGCCATCGCGCCCGCGATCTTGAAGCAATAGACCATTCCGGCCACGCCGCGCCGCTTGTCCCGTTCCTCAGGACCGGCGCTGGCGACGTCGTCCGCGACGCGGACGGTGGTGGTCCGGATGCCCTCCATTTCGACCAGCTCGCCGGCCATGTCGAAGTTCATGACGTCGCCGCTATAGTTCCCGTACAAGCGCAGCACGCCGGCGCCGCCCTCAGCCGCGCGGATCGCCGTCGCCATCAGGTCCACGCCGGGAGAGGCGAAGACCTCGCCGATGGCGCAGGCGTCCAGGAGCCCCTTGCCTACGTAGCCGGTGAAGACCGGCAGATGGCCTGAGCCGCCGCCGGTGACGATTCCCACCTTGCCTTTGACGGGGGCGCCGGGCCGTACGATGACCCGTCCCTCTTCACCTGTGCGTTGGTAGTATTGCGGGTGTGCAGCGCAGAGGCCTTCGAGCATCTCTTGCACATAGTTCATTGGATCGTTGAGGATCTTCTTCATCGCGGTCACCTGGTTGTTGAACGGATGCGGGCCCGCGCAGGGGCGCGGGAAGCATTCTGTGCCCTGCCGGGTCCAGGGTCGAGTATAGTTCAAGCGGCTCGCGGGTGTAAAGTTTTTTCTTCCTGGATCTCAAAAGAGAGATTTTATTCGTTTAGCCATCCAAAAATCAGAGATGTGCGAAGTCGTGCTGAAAAAGGTTGACATAGTTCACAAAATGACAGATGATGGTTTATCTGCCGGGCTCATCCGGCCGGCAAGGAGGAGGCCATGAACCTGCCATTGCCCAGGCCCCTGAAAGGCATCGTCGTTCCGGTCGTCACGCCGCTGTTGGAATGCGGGGAGTTGGATGTTGAGGGATTCGAACGGGTCATAGCCCGATTGCTGGAGGGCGGCGTGCACGGCCTGTTTCTACTCGGCAGCACGGGCGAAGGACCCAGCCTGCCGCCCGCGACGCGAGAACAGGTGATCCGGCTGGGTTGCGCGCAGGCGGCGGGGCGGGTCCCAGTGCTCGTGGGCATCTCGGACACCTGCGTTGCCGAATCTTTGCGCCTGGCGCGCTTCGCAGGCGAGCGCGGCGCATCGGGGGTGGTGCTGGCTCCGCCGTACTATTTGGCGGCGTCCCAAACCGAGCTTTACCACTACGCCCGGCGCGTGGCCGCCGAGGTCCCCCTGCCGGTGTTCCTGTACAACGCGCCCTCCTTCACCAAGGTTTGGTTTGAACCGGAGACGGTGCGGCGCTTGGCGGAGGAGCCGAACATCGCGGGCCTGAAAGACAGCGGCGGGGACCGGATTTATTTTCATCAGGTCCGGTTCTTGCTGGGCAGCCGCAAGGATTTCTCTTTGCTGGTGGGACCGGAGGAACTCTTGGCGGACCTATTGCTTTGGGGCGGTCACGGAGGAGTGAGCGGGGGGGCTCACCTTTGGCCGCAGCTTTACACCGGGCTCTATCAAGCTGCCGTGGAGAAGGATATGGAACGGGTGCAGCGTCTGCACTCGCTGCTGATGTACGTCAACACGCGGATTTATCGAATCAGTCCCACACCGTGCAGCGTTTTCAAGGCGATCAAGTGCGGCCTGTCTCTGATGGGAGTTTGCGGGGACGCCATGGCGCCTCCATTGGAACCATTCACGCCGGAGGAGCGGGCCGTGTTGAAAGAGCGGATGCGGGAGATGGACCGAAGACTGATGGAAGAGGCCGCGTGGTTGGCCGCTGCGCCTGCCGAGAGTCCGAATTAAGTCTGGAGGAGAGGCGAAAGAATCAAGGTTGGGCGGCGCTTTCCACTCGCTCGCCTAAGGCCTCGGCGAGGCGGGCTACGACCTCCGCCATCTCTTGCACGGCGGCGCGCACGCGGTTGACGCCGAGCAGCTTGCCCAGCGCGGAGATGGCCTGCATGAGTCTGAAATCCAGCATCAGAAGCCTTTGCTCCAAGGTCAAGCCGCCAATCTCCAGGCCGGCCGCATGCTCAAGAAGGAAGGTGACAAGCTGGTAGTCGCGCTCCAGCATCCTTTGCAAGGCCGGCAATTCGGAAGGCTCGGCTTGTCCGATGCGGGCGCCTCGGATTTCCAGGAACTGAAGGCCGTTGGCGGCGGCGACTCTGGCCGCGTGATCCTTGGCCGGCCTGGTGCTGAGAAGCAGCAGGCAGGTATAACGGAACCAGTAGATCAACAGCGCGCCAGAGATCAGGATGATGAAAATGCTTGCGATCATAAGCGCCCTCTGCGCATCGGCATACGCCTTCCCCCTAGATCATGGGTACTAGGTGAACTAGAAACATCATCTCAAATTTACCATGAGATCCGCGAGTTGGCAAGGAAAATTTCCGGGCTCCAGTACTATCGTATATCCCATTGAAAATAAAGACCATATGTATTAATAAGCGGAAGATCCTCAGCCTAGCGGAAGAGCATATGCTTTCTGGTACTGCCCTTGGACCGGTTCTGCTGGAACAGGTCGGCGTAGCTCTGGGTGATGTAATCTTCCTCACCGAATCCCAGGCGGCTTGCAGTGGCATCGATCCAGTCCGGGGGGCCTTCCAGCTCCAAGTAGACGCCGATGGGGGTTTCATCGAGGGTGGCATGGCCGGGCTCGCCTTGCCGCTGATAGACGGTCCGAAACTTCTCGTAGCGGAAGACCACGCGGAGGCCGAGGCTCTCCAAGGTCTCCTGGGCGAGTTCGGGATGAGGCGCGGGGGTTTCCATCTCCGCGCGGGCTTTATGCTTGCTGCTGGCCAGCGGCTTCTTGTAGGTCAGGGTGGCGGTCTTGCCAGCCGTCCGCAGCCGGATCAGGATGCCGCGCGAACGGAAGTAGCCTTTGGGGTGGTCGAAGACAGCGTTCTGTTCGTGGTGGCGGCGCTGGATCACGCGGAATCCGGCCTTGCGCAACAGGCGGCGGCCCTGTTCGGCGCTTTTCAAGGGCAGCTTGATTTCAATCTCGGCGTTCGGGGGAGCTTTCGCCATAAGGTCAATGCTAGCAAAGCCGCGCCAAAGCCGGGCCGGAAGCGGGGCATGCTATTCTGAGGATCGGACGCGCCCGTAGCTCAGCAGGATAGAGCGGCTGGCTTCGAACCAGCAGGCCGGGGGTTCGAGTCCCTCCGGGCGCGCCAGTTTGCTGCGGCGCCGGGCGGGTCCCTTGTGCATAGAACGCGGGACTGGGGCGGATTGCCCGCCGCGGCCGGATCAAGCTAAGATATGGGCTTGCCGTCCACTCCGGGCGCCCTATGGATCACATCCTTTCGATCGTTCTGTTCACCCCTCTGGCAGGCTTACTGGTCCTGCTGTTGATCCCGTCCTCGAAGCCCAGAGCGGTTAAAGTCTGGGCCAACATCGCCAGCTTCATCGGTTTCCTTGTTTGCCTTCCGCTGGTGGCGGCGTTCGACCGCAGCAAGGATTTCCAGTTTGTGGAGAAGGCGAACTGGATTCCCTCGATCGGGGCCTCCTATCACCTGGGGATCGACGGCTACAGCCTGCTGCTGATCCTTCTGACCGGACTGCTGGGGTTCCTGTCGATTTTGGCGAGCTGGTCCGCGATTGAAGAGCGGCTTAAGGAGTACTACGGGTGTTTCCTGCTGCTTCAGACGGGAATGCTGGGCGTGTTCATGGCGCTCGATTTCCTGCTGTTCTTCGTGTTCTGGGAGCTGGTGCTGGTCCCGATGTACTTCATCATCGCGATTTGGGGCGGCCAGCGCCGCATCTACGCGGCCATCAAGTTCATCATTTACACCCTGGTCGGCTCGGTGCTGATGCTGCTTGGGATTTTGACCCTGTATTATGAGCACTACCGGCAGCTCCACATTTTGAGCTTCGACATTCAGCGCTTGATGGCCACGCCGCTAGCGCCGGGCTTCGAGTGGTGGGTCTTTTGGGCGTTCTTTTTGGGCTTCGCGGTGAAGGTGCCGATGTTCCCGCTGCACACCTGGCTTCCGGACGCGCACACGGAGGCGCCTACGGCGGGGTCGGTGATTCTGGCCAGCGTGCTGCTGAAGATGGGGACCTACGGTTTTCTGCGCTTCTCGCTGCCGCTGCTGCCGGAGGCAGCGAAGAATCCCACGGTCATTCAGATTATGGCGGCGCTGTCGATGATCGCCATCGTGTACGGCGCGCTGGTGTGTCTGATGCAGAAGGACTGGAAGAAGCTGATCGCGTATTCTTCGGTGAGCCACTTGGGATTCTGCACGCTGGGCATCTTTGCGCTGAACCCGGCGGGCATCGCCGGGTCGATCCTCCAGCAGATCAACCACGGGATCTCGACGGGCATGCTCTTTTTGATCGTCGGAATCGTCTACGAGAGGCGGCACACGCGGGAGATCGCCGAATACGGCGGCTTGCTGCGCGCCATGCCGGTGTTTACGATCGTCTTTCTGATTGCGGCGCTGAGCTCGATGGGGATGCCGCCGCTGAACGGTTTTATCGGCGAGATCACGATCCTCCAGGGCGTCTTCCAGGTGTCGCTGTGGTGGGCGGCGGCGGTGGTGGCGGGGATCGCGCTGGGCGCGGCGTATTTGATCTGGCTGTTCCAGCGCACGATGCTCGGGGAGCCCGCTCCCAAGAACGCCTCCTTGCGGGACCTGACGCCGCGCGAGATCGCGGTGTTTGCGCCGCTTCTGCTGTGGGCTTTCTGGATCGGGCTTTATCCCAAGCCCTTCTTCGCGGTGATGGAGCGCCCGGTGGCGCAGATTGTCGAGCGCGTGCAGCCGGGCTACTACGCGGCGCACAATCTGCCGAATCCGCTAGCTGGCGCCGGGGCAGCGGCAGGCGCGCCGTCCGGGCAGTAGATCCGCGGACCTTATGCTACCCAGGCTTAAACTCCCAACTTGACAAGAGGGGCAGCACGGCAGGCGCCGGATCAACCGGGCGGCGAGTTTTCTGGGGAGGCGCGAGCCGGAAGGGGCCACAGCATCAAGCGGCAGTGTTGATTGTATATACGCAATTCGTATATACTGGGTTTTGCTCGATGACCTGATCGGATTTGACTGGGACGTGCACAACGCCGGGCACGTCGCGGCGCACGACGTCATGCCTCAGGAAGTCGAGGAGGTGGTCCAAGGACGGCACGTCATCATCCCGGCCGCACCCAAAGCGGGCGAGAAGCGATGGAAGCTGCTGGGCAAGACGGCATCGGGACGCTACCTGGTCGTGGTGTTCACGATCCGCCGAAGGCGGTTCCGCACCGTCACGGCGTACACGATGAATCAGGCGGAGAGGAGGATCTATGCCCCGCAAATCGAAAGCTGAGTTGGAGTCCATGGGCGCTGAAGCCGCATGGTACGCGACTCCGGAGGGCCGTCGGCAGACACAGCGTGAGTTCGAGCGCGCGTTGAAGGAGGGGACCCTGTTGCGCTCGCCAGGCTCGCATGTCCCGCAGACGGATGCGAAAGTCCTCGCCGAACTGTTGGAGAGAGCCAAGGCCAAGGCGACCAAGGCCATTTCAATCCGGCTGCCGGTAGCCGATCTCGAACGCGCACAGCGGATCGCAGCCAAGGAGGGCATTGGGTACCAAACCGTTTTGAAGCGGGCCATCCGAGCCGGGCTGAGGAAAGTCTCGTGATTCGCTCAGGTCTGAATTACCACGGTCAGGCTTGACCCCGAATCCGGCGCCGGCACGCGGTAGCTGCCATAGCTCAGAACTTACTCTCTTTGAATATCGGCGCCGGCCAGATCGTTGGGTGCGGACGCTTCAGGTGAAGGTCGCCCTGGCGAGCTTGTCAAAGCGAATGCCAGCCCGGCGCAAACAGCACAGCCAACAGGGAAGAGGCGTCCGGTGTCCGTGCGGCATTCCACACCGGCCGCAGAACGGCGGGGGAGGAACCGGGTCCGGTGGACTGGATCAAAATGGAATCCGAGGAACCGGCGGAGGCGTCGCTTCTGCGGAGGCAGCCAAGTAGAACGTTACCCCTTCAATGCGGCGTCCAGTTGCGCCATCAGCCCCATGCCCATCTGGTAGACGCAGCGGTAATCGCCCCGCTGGAGCGCTCCACCGCCTTATTCTAGCTCGCCTTCGCCGAATGAACTCACGGAAGGCGGGGAGCGCGGCGGCGCATTCCTTTAGTCGAAGGGCCAAACACGAGGAGGCGGACACGATTGGGTTGGAGAGAGGGCAACGGGTCAGGGGCGCCAAGGCCGACAGGAATGTCGGCCGCAGGCCAGAAAGCCTGCCCCACAAGAGGGCCTGCCCCACGGAGGGTGTGAAGCAAGGGCCGGAAGCCAACCACCGGCACAAGGCTGCCGGTGTGGCACGCAAGACTGCGCGCTCCACGCGAACATCCGGTGTGGCAAGCGTAGCGGCGTGGTCCGCGGAGAGCGGACACGATTGGGTGGAGGAGAGGGGGAGCGGGTAAAGGGCACCGAGGCCGGCTGGAAAGCCGGCCGCAGGCCTGGAGGCCTGCCCCACACAAGAATGTCTGCCCCGCAAGAACAGCCTGCCCCACAAAGAGAGCCTGGACACGACAGGACTTGGCCGCAGGCCGCGCCGTGGTTCGATGGCGCATCTTGCTCAAGCAGGAGGCTTGGGTTGTCAGGGGACTGCCGCCCGTGTAGAATACGAAAGACGTTTACCTGCGGCTGGGAACCGAAGGCGGTTCCTAGGTAAGGACCGGGGTAGGAAGGCAGCGGCGTATGGCAGGAGGCGGTGTGAACCGCGCCTGACGTATAGCCGGGGATGCTGGGCGGGCACGGGAATCGGTCTGGCCTAGAGTTGTGGCCGCACAGAGGAGGCTGGGAACAATGAATGGCAGGTCTTTGTTTGAAAGGCTCGGCGGATCTCCAGGCATTCAGGCGCTGGTGGAGGAAATCGTTGCGCTTCATATGGAGAACCCCATGATCAAGGCACGGTTTCTCCCATATCTAGAGACTCCCGAAAAGCTTCAGGTCACGAAGCAACACCTGTGCGCCTTCCTGGAGGCGGGCAGCGGGGGACCGGGACAGTACACGGGGCGCAGCATGCAGATGGCTCACCGGGGAATGAATATCAACGAGGCTGAGTACATGGCCGCCCTCGACGACATTCTGACGGCTTTGCGCCGCCACAACATCGACGAGCAGACGCAAAAGGACGTGCTGGCGATCGCCTACTCTTTGAAAGGCGAAATTTTGCACGTCTGAGCCAGGCGGCCGGGTGAGCGGCGCTGTGGCGGGTCTTTCTTAGGCCCGCTGCGCAGTCTGAATTGCGGGCCGCCAAAGAGGCGTCGTGCCACTACTGCGCCGCCAGCTCGTGACGCCGCGCGAGGGCGCACGAAGGCTGTTCTGCCGCGGGGCAGGAGCTGGCTTCATCCATTCCCGCCGGCCCGGCAGGGGTTCTGGGAGTTGCCTCCCGGCAAAGCCTGCTGCGCATGAGGGGCATAGGGCCGGGACAGGGAGGAGTCGAGCCGCCGGGACGGTTTGCTGGAAGGATGCCGCACCTGCTAAAGTAAAAGGACACACCGTTTTGACCGTGCCGCGCAACCTTCGAACCATCCAGATAAGACTCCTGTGCACCGCAGTGTTGATCTCGTTTGCCCTGACCCTCACTGCCTGTGAGGACACCGAGGCGGAAGCGGGTCCCAGCCGCGTATCGGGCGCCGCCTTGCCAGGCGGACAGGCTGGCGCGATCCTGGAGAAGTTCCTGGAAGCCAGCCGCCTGCAACAAGACCGGCTGCACGACAGCAGCATGGAGGTCGAGATCGAGGGCCGTTTCCCCAAGCTGAAGCGGGAGGCTTCGCTGCGAGGGGTGCGGAAGGTCGGAAGCCAGGGCGAGATTACCTACGACAGCATCTCCACGGATGGCGACAGCATGATCCGCAAGGAGGTGATCGCCAAGTACATCACGGCGGAGACGGAAGCGAGCGCCAGCCTGGCGCGGGGCAACGGCAAGCTACAGCCCATCGGCATCAATCCGGACAACTATAAATTCCGCTACCGCGGGGTGTTTCCTTTTGCCGGGCGGCAAGCGTACGTGTTCCAGGTGACGCCCAGGCAGAAGCGACTGGGGTTGTTCCGGGGCGAAGTGTGGATCGATGCGGAGACCTATCAGACGCTGCGGGAGACGGGGACGCTGGTGAAGAACCCTTCGATCTATCTGCGGAAGGTGCAGTTTGACCGCACTTATGAGATGCTCGACGGCGTGGCGATTCCGGCGCAGGTTTCGACGAAGATCGACACACGGCTGGGCCTGCTTGCGGAGCTTGACGTGCGGTTGACGAATTTCTCCAATCCGCTGACCGCGCAATCAGGATTTTGCCCGCTGGGCTGGTAGGACGCCCGCCTCTTCGCAACAATTACGCCCGTTTGCGTTCTCGTGTGCCGCGCCTATAGTATAGGGACACGGCCCAGTGGGACCGGATCCGGCCGGCAGCAGACGGCCGGGGGAGAACGAGCCTATGTGGAAGCGAAGAGAAGAAGAGAATTTGCCGAAGCCCGAGACGCCGCCCAGGCCGCCAGAGCCGGCGCGGGAAGGGATTCCGATACAGACCTATTCGGCGAGAACGGCGGATGCGGGAGCGGCGCGGATCGGCAAGTCGGTGGTCGTCAAAGGGCAGATCTTCAGCCGGGAAGATCTTTACGTGGACGGCGAGATGGAGGGGACGCTGGAGCTGCCGGAGCACCGGGTGACGATCGGTCCGAACGGCAAGCTGCGCGCGTCGATCAAAGCCCGGGAAGTGGTGATCGCCGGGAACGTCCAGGGCAACATCGAAGCCTCCGACAAGATCGACATCCGAAAGGACGCCCGTCTGGTGGGGGACATTCGCACGGCGCGGATCGTGATCGAGGATGGCGCGTATTTCAAAGGGAGCATTGACATCCAGCGTCCGGAAACGGGGCGTGCGCCGGCGCCCAAGCCACAGACCGCCGCCGCTGCGGCGGCTCCTGCTGCTGCGCAGGCGGCCTCGGCGGCGTCCGGGCCACAACAGCAGACGCTTACGCCGAATGCGGCCGATCCGAAGCGGCCCTGAGAACGGAGTTGCTCTCTGTTGGTGTGGGAACGCCTGAAGAGATGGGTGCGGCCAAGGGAGCCGGCGCTGGAGGCGGGCCACAGGGAGAATCCTGAACGGGCGAGCCTTGAGAGTTGGGACCGCCACAGCCACGGGCTGGAGGAGTTTTCCCGGTCGCTGGCCGAGGGGGAAGGTCTGCGCATTTTGGACTGCGGAGAAGTGTTGCAGGCAAACGTGTCCTTCCTTACCAGCTACGGGCACAAGCTGTATTCGGGAGCCTTGTTGAGCGTGCTGGACTCGGTCTGCGGCGCAACGGATGCGAACCCAACCGAGTTGACCGAGGATCAGATCCAGCGCTTCTTGGATGCAACTTTGAATTTTCCCGACGGACACCTCGGGGCCGCGCTGCTCTGGGATACGCTCACGTTCCTGCCGGGCGCGCTGGCGGAGCCGGTCGTGGAGCGGCTGGCGCAAGTCATGAGGCCGGGCGCCTGCTTGCTGGCGTTGTTTCATGCGGATCTGCGCAAGGAGCCCGCGCCGCTGTACTCTTACCGCATTGTAGCTGCGGACACCCTGCATGTGACCCCAAAGGGCTGGCGGAAGCCGGCACAGGTTTTCAACAACCGCGCCATCGAGAAGTTGTTTCGAAGATTCCATTCCGTGAAGTTCTTCCTGGCGCGGGACCACCTGAGGGAAGTGATCGTCCGGCGTTGAGGGCATGGTCATGGTGAAGGAGTCGAAGGAGAGCGGGTTGGAGCATACGCCGGTCATCGCCCGGGGGCTGACTCTGGGGGTGATCGGCGCGGGCGTGATGGGCAGGACGCTGGCGAAAGGGATCTTGGCCAGCGGTCTGATTCCGCGGGAACGAATGTGGGCCGGGGACAAACATCCGGCCGTTTGCCAGAGCGCGTCGCAAGAGCTGGGCATCCCGGTGGAACTGGACTACCGGCCGCGTATTCCCACGGCGGATCTGGTGCTGCTGTGCGTGAAGCCGGCGGATGCGCCGAAGGCTCTGGCGGCGGTGCGAGAGGGAGGGCTGCGGCCTTCGGCGCTGTTGATCTCGATTCTGGCCGGGGTGACGACCACGGCGCTGGAGGCCATGCTGGGCACGGACAACCCTGTGGTGCGGGCGATGCCCAATACGCCGGCGGTGGTGGGGGAGGCGATGACGGTGGTTTGCTGCGGACGCAGCGCCAACGAGACGCACCTGGCGCGGGCGCGGCGCATCTTCGAGGCCGTGGGCAAGTGCATCCCGGTCGACGAAGTCCATTTCAATGCGGTCACGGCGCTCAGTGGCAGCGGCCCGGCGTATCACTTCTTAATCATGGAGGCTCTGGCGGACGCCGGGGTGCGGGTGGGATTGCCGCGGCAACTGGCGCTCACGCTGGTGGCGCAGACGGCGCTCGGCGCGGCCAAGATGGTGCTCACTACCGGCCGGCACCCGGCCGCGTTGCGGGACGATGTGACCACGCCGGCGGGGTGCACGATCGGCGGGCTGCTGATGCTCGAGGATGGACGCATTCGTTCCGTTCTGGCCCGCGCGGTGGAAGAAGCGGCGAAGATCGCGGCGCATCTGGGGCCGCCGGTTCCGCACAAGCCTGCGCAGTAGTATCATCGTGAGGCTGCGACCGGTAGCCGAAAGCGTTCCGGACGCGGCAGCCGTTTCCTCCCGGAGGTGGAGCATGAGCCCAAGGCTTGCGATGTCGGCGGCCCTGGACTAACTGTGCGAAAGGTGCGTTTGTACCGACACGATTAAGCGGCGTAGAACGGCTGAACGCCGTGTTGTCCTAATATCTGGCTGCGCGTAGGGCCCGGTCGAGGCGGCACAAGCGCCTTTGGCGCTGCTTTTGATGCTATTGGACGGAAATGCAGATCGAAAGGGGTGCGGTGCGCGTCTTATTAAGTATGACGGCCCAAACTCACGGGCCGGCGGACGACTACCGGCGTTTACGCCTGGCCTACGATGATGCTTTCCGGGACTTCACGGAACATGTGCGTCTGTTTCAGACTGTGATTCACGGGCAAGATCCGGGCCACGACCGGATCCAGCAGGCGCAGGAAAGGCTGGCCACGGCCGAGGCGGCGTACCGGCGTACTCGGGACCTGCTGGCGGCGCACGTGCTGACCCACGGCGCAACGGCGCGCGCGTAATTGCTCCGCAGCCTGTGTAGCTTCTCTTGGGAGCGTCTACGCCTTCGGCATCTCCGGATCGGGGATGTTCCACGGACCAGGAATGGGCGGATAGAGCTCTTCCAGCCCTTCCTTCAGCTCAACCCCCAGGCCGGGTTTTTCCGGGACCTCATAGAAGCCGTTCTTGACCGCGAGGGGTTCCTTGAACAAGCCCTCCTTGAACGGATTGGGCGTCATGTTGGATTCGAGCATGAAGCGGTTGGGCACCGCGGCCATCAAGTGCGCGTTGGCCACGGTAACCAGTCCGTCCTGCCAGTTGTGGGGGCAGAGGAGTTTGCCGCGGGTGTGGCCCATGCGGGCCATGTGCCAGGTTTCGGTGACGCCCCCGTCGTCGCAGCCGGGCTGGATGATGTCGTAGGCGCCGCGGTCGATCCATTCGGCGATCTCGCTGCGGTTGGGCACGGTCTCGCCGCCGGAGATCTTGACGGTGGGGAGAGCCTGCTTGATCTTCAAGTAGTCATCGATGTTCTTGCGGGTGGGTTCCTCGAACCACAGGATCTTGAGCTCTTCCAAAACGGGTGCGATTTCAAGGCACTGCTCCACCGTCCAGCGCTGGTTGGCCTCCTGGATGAGGCGAAAATCGGGGCCGACGGCCTTTCTCAGGGCGCGCAGATAGGGGATGTAGTCCTGAATTGTGATGCCGAGGCGCCGGAATCCTCCGCCCATGCGGAACTTGAAGGCGGTGTAGCCGGCGGCCTTATAGCTGAGGGCTTCCTTGATGAGGTTGTCGGGCCCGGGGAAGCGCGAGTTTTTTCTCCAGGTGAACTCTCCTCCGCTGGCGTAGACGGGGATGCGGGTCACCGGTTTGGTGTCCGTCGCCAGGAGCCGGTACAAGGGGAGCCCGGCCGCTTTACCGATGATGTCCCATAACGCCGTATCGACGCCGGCCCAGACGCCGCGCGCACCGCGATGGGAGATGCCGCCGGAGAGGGACTCGACATCGAAGGGGTTCTTTCCGAGCAGGATGGGGCGGACGATGGTCTCCAGATACTGCTTCATCGCTTCGGGGCCGTTGTAGCGGCTGCAACCACCGATGCCTTTGATGCCGGCGTCGGTCGAGATTTCGACGATGACCGATTCGGTTTTCCAGATGATATTGTTGTTGTCACCGTCCGGCCATTCCTCTTCAGGCTTCAGGCGGTAGCCGAGGCTGATCAGGCGGAGGTTGGTGATCTTGATGTTTTGCCGCGGGATGCCGTCGAGCGGCGACAAACGGTTGCCGGGCAGGGCCGGGGGTTTGCGTGGTTGGGCCGCGGCGGGCAAAGCGGCGGCGGTTAAGAAGGTTCTTCGGGACCACGAATTCATCGACATAAGTCCTCTCTGGTTCTCTTGGTTTCTCAATAGATAAGGTTTCGGATTCCCACGGCTATGCGGCCGCGGTTCTTGTTTTTGAGGGCGACCTCCACGCGGCGGCGCTTGGGCGGATCCGCGCGGGATGGGACGAAGCCAATGACATATTGGTCCTGCACCAGCTTGGACACGGACTTCAGCAAGCCCGGCAGGAAACCGGTTCCAGCGAGCACCTCCTGGGACTGGCCGCCGGTGGCGGAAGCCAAGTTGGTGAAGTCGCCGAGGGAACGGAGAGCGGACTGCACGGCCATGTCGGCAGCGGCGGCAGCCCGAGGAATCTCGCCCCTGCCGGCGGGGGCGCCGGGCACAGTCACTGGGCTGGAGGTTTCCGCTTGGATGCCAAACGGCTGCTTCAGAACCACCGGGTGGACGGACATGCCGGCTCTCTGGGCGGCCAGCACGGTGGCGTCGAAGCGCTGGCGTTTGGCGGCTTGGGAGGCGTCGGCCGTGTCGGAGACGCCGCTCGACAGAGCAACCAACAATCGCACGGCGCGGCCACGGGAGGAAGCGTCTTCCGCAATCTGACGGATAAAGTCCAGAAGGAAGGTTCCCAGCGGATGGACAAAGAAGCCGGCATCCATCGCTTTGCGCAGGAGGGCTTCGTCGCGGGTTGGCTCGGCCAGCCGGACCAGGCCGCCAGAGAAGCCGTAAATGGAGACTTGGACGGAATCCCGACCGTCGAGCAGGTGATCATGGAAGAGGCGGGGCGCCAGGCCGCTGTTGGCGACGGTATTGCGGTCGCAGTCGAAAAGGAAGATGACTTCGGTTGGGATGGTGCGGGGCTGGGTGCGCGGGCCTTCAAAGAGGACGAGGCTCTGGGCGGCGCCATCGATGCGGAGTTCGATCTCATCGGGTTGAAGGTCGCTCACGAAGGCGTTTTTCTGAGTGACTTGGAAGGGGATCAAGACGATGTCTTCCGGCGGCGCGGTCTGGGCTGTCAGAGCGCCGGCGGCAATCAATAGCAGCAGTGCAGCTCGCATGGGGCGGTTCCTCTAGCGGCGGCCTATGCCCGAGGGCTGCCGCGTCTGGCCGCGGATGCGGACGTTTCGAAAATCACCGGTTTCGTCAAACGATCCCAGTCCGACGCGGCCGTAGCGCAGGCTCAGGTCGGCCGCTTCCAGGCTAGGGTTGCGTTTGCCGTTGACTTCGACGATGCACCGCCCGCTGTCCCCGTCAAAGAGGAGGCGGACCGGAGTCCAGTCTTGGGTGGGGAGAGAAGGCGGGCCGTCGAGGGGGGAGATGCGGACGCGCTCTCCGCCAAAGATGTGAAAGATGCCGTTATGGACGTGGACCTTTTCGGCGGGATCGGAGGAGATATGGGCGTAGTTGAAATGGGCTTCATCCTGCCAGGCGTAGATGAGAACCAAGCTGCGCCCGTTGCGGCGAACCTCGGCCTCGAGGGTCACCTTGCGGAAGGGGGCGGTTTCGGCCAGGGCGTACTTCTGGGGCCGCCGAGGCAAGCCGGGCGGGGGTTCTCCCGGCACGAGCAGGCGCAGCACGCCGCCTTCCACGGTCCAATCGGCGGCGTTTTGAACGGTCCAGCGGAATCCGAAAGCCTCCACGGTGTCGGCGGCGGCAGCGGCCGCGGCGGAGAGAACGAGGGCGAGCAACAGTCTCATGCGGACACTGATTCTATCACCGGCGGGACGAACTTACCGGTAACGGCCGAGGAGGTCGTTCCAGCGGATCCGGAGCAGATCGAGAAACATATCCAGGCTGTCGCGCAACATGCTGACCTTGGTGCCCGGGGAATGGCTCCAACGCACCGGGACCTCGACGCAGCGGAAGCCCAAGCGGCGGGCGATGTAGAGCACCTCGGCATCGAAACCGAAGCGTTCGAGACGCTGGCGGCGGAAGATCTCCTGAGCGGCCTGGCGACGGTAGAGTTTGAAGCCGCACTGGGTGTCGAGAAAGGGCAGGCCGGTCAGCAGGCGCAGGAAGAGGTTGAAGATTCGTCCGGCGGTTTCGCGGAACCAGGACTGATGGACCTGGATGAGGCTGCGTTCCAGAGCGCGGGAGCCGATGGCGATGTCGGCATGGGTGCGGCGCACGGCGTCGAAGAGCTTGTCGAGCTCCTCGATCGGGGCGGAAAGATCGGCGTCGGTGAAGAGGATCCATTCTCCGCGGGATTCTAGAACACCGTGGCGGACCGAATAGCCTTTGCCGCGATTGCCGGGGTTGCGGAGAAGGCGGATCTGCGGATGGGCGGCGCTAAACTGTTCGACGATGCGGGCGGTGCCGTCGCGCGAACCGTCATCCACGACGAGGATCTCGGCGAACGCGCTGGCGCGCTGGCTGAGAAAAGAGAGGATGGCGTTGAGGGTCGGGCCCAACCGTTGCTCTTCGTTGTAGGCGGGGATGACGATGGAGATGGAATCCAAGGCTCAATTATAATAAGGGACTTCCCCACAGGAGAGTGCCTTGTCCCTAGAACAGGAGCTTTTTGCGCAACGGCTGAGACGGATTCGGGAGATCCAGGCGCTTGGGTTCCGGCCCTATGGCGAACGCTTTGACGCCACGCACAGGATTCCGCAGATTCTGGCGGAATACGGCTGCCGGAGCGCGGCGGAGCTGGAACCGAGAGTGCAGGTGAAGATCTGCGGGCGGGTGCACACTCTGCGGCGGATGGGGAAGGCGGGGTTCGCGCACCTAATGCAGGACGGCGAGCGGCTCCAGATCTACGTCCGCAAGGATTCGGTTCCGGAGAGGGACTTCGCTCTGTACGAGCTGCTGGACATCGGCGACATTATTGGGGCAGAAGGGTATCTGTTCCGCACCAAGACCGGCGAGTTGACGGTGCATGTCGAGAAGCTGACCCATCTGGCCAAGACCCTGCTTTCGATGCCCGAGAAGTGGCACGGGCTGGAGGACGTGGAGATCCGCTACCGGCAGCGGTACCTGGATTTGATCGCCAATCCGGAGGTGCGCCGCGTGTTTGTGACGCGGAGCCGGATTATCGCCAGCTTGCGGCGGCAACTGGAGGAGCGCGGATTCATCGAAGTGGAGACGCCGATGATGCAGCCGCTCTACGGCGGGGCGGCGGCGCGGCCGTTTGTCACCCATCACAATGCGCTGGACATGGACTTGTACCTCAGGATCGCTCCGGAGCTTTACCTGAAGCGTCTGGTGGTGGGCGGCATGGAGCGGGTCTACGAAATCAACCGCAATTTCCGCAATGAGGGCATCTCGACTCAGCACAACCCGGAGTTCACGATGCTGGAGTTTTACCAGGCATACACGGATTACCGGGGCTTGATGGATCTGAGCGAGGAACTGCTGCGCCAGACGGCCATCGACGCGACGGGCGGCACCGTGGTGGCGTTCGGGGAGCACCAGCTCGACTTCGGAAAGGTGCGGCGGATGAGCCTGCTCGAGGCCACGCTGGAGTATTGGAAAGACGGCCCGCGGCCCACGCCTGAGCAGCTCCGGGATCCGGAGTGGCTGCGCTGGCGGTCGACGAAGGGCTCGGCCGGGGAGGCGCTGCTGGACCTGTTCGAGCGGTATGCCGAGCAGGAGCTGATTCAGCCCACGATCGTGTATGACTTTCCGGTGGAGACTTCGCCGCTGTCCAAGAACAAGCCCGAGGATCCCAGTCTGGTGGAGCGCTTTGAGATCTACATTGCGGGCATGGAGATCGCCAACGCCTATACGGAGTTGAACGATCCGCAGGAGCAGCGGCGGCGTTTTGAGATGCAACTGGCGCTGCGCGAGAAGGGCGACGAAGAAGCGCACCAGATGGACGAGGACTTTCTGCGGGCGCTGTGCTACGGCATGCCGCCCACGGCGGGCGAAGGCATCGGCATCGACCGTTTGACGATGCTGTTGACGAATTCACGCTCGATCCGGGATGTGATCCTGTTTCCGCTGCTGCGTCCGGAGGGGCCGATCGGGCTGGCCGAGCGGCTCAGGGAGCTCGATGGCATCTAAGCCGCGGCTGTGGGAGAGATTCGAGTTTTTCGTCGCGCTGCGCTATCTGAAGGCAAAGCGCAAGCAAGCGGTCATATCCATCATCACCGTGATCTCGGTGGCGGGCGTGGCGGCCGGGGTGATGGCGCTGGTGGTGGCGCTAGCGGTGAACAACGGTTTCCGCAACACGCTGGAGCGGAGCCTGCTGGGCGCAACCGCCCATGTGACCGTGCTGGAGAAGCAGACCCGCAACGGGATCCAGGACTGGCGGCCTCTGACCGAGAAGCTTAGGACCATAGCGCACGTCGTGTCGGCGGAGCCCAGCCTGTATGCCCCCGTCTATTTGACCGCGCCGCTGCAATCGGAGGGCGCGATTCTCAAGGGCATTCCCATCGATGAGGCGCAGAGAACGACGGGGCTGGCGCAATACATGAAGCAGGGCCGGCTGGCGGACCTGGCGCAAGAGGGGCGGATGCCGGGAATCGTGCTCGGCTCGCGGCTAGCGGAGCGCACCGGACTGCCGTACAACAGCGTGGCTCAGATCATCAGTCCGCAGGGAGAGCTGACGCCGTTCGGCCCGCAGCCGACGACGCACCGCTTCCGGGTGGTGGGGATTTTCGAGACCGGCTTCTACGATCTGGACTCCGCCTGGGCCTTCACCTCGCTGGAAAACGCGCAGCGGGTTTTGGGACTGAACGACGTGGTGAACGCCATCGAACTGAAGCTCGACGATATCAATCTCGCGCCCCAAGTGGCTGCCGAGGCGGAGAGAATCGCCGGACCGGAGCTGGCGGCCACCACCTGGATGGAGCAGAACCGGCAAATCTTCGCGGCGTTGCGGATGGAGAAGCTGGTGACGATTATCACCATCGGACTGATCGAGCTGGTGGCCGCGCTGAACATTCTGATCGCCCTGGTGATGATGGTGATGGAGAAGTACCGCGACATCGCCGTGCTGATCTCGATGGGCGCGCGGCGGGAACAGATCCGCCGGATCTTCGTTTACCAAGGACTGCTGATCGGCGTGACGGGGACGCTGATCGGCCTGGGTCTGGGCTACGGGCTTTCCTACCTCGCCAACCGCTACCGTTGGGTGCCTCTGAGCGAAGAGGTGTATTCGCTGAGCTATGTTCCCTTTGAGCCGCGCTGGGTGGACGGGCTGTGGATCGCTGCGGCGGCGATCCTGATCAGCTATTTGGCAACGCTTTACCCCTCCCGGAATGCGACCGCCATCGCCCCTGCCGAAGCCTTGCGCTATGAATAGCACCCTTACATGTGCTATGCTTTGCGAAAATTAATGAATAAGGTTTAAACGCGAGGCATAGACAGAAAGTAAAGCGGGGAATCTTGCATGTGCGGCATCGCCGGGTATACTCACATCTCCAAAGCAACGCCCCGGGGCTGGATTGAACGGGCGACCGCGACGTTGACGCACCGCGGGCCGGATCAACAAGGGGTTCACCAAAGCCCGACGGTGTCGCTGGGCGCCGTGCGGCTGAAGATCATCGACCTGCATGCGGGCGACCAGCCGTTGTACGACGAGGACAGCGGCGCGGTGATCGTCTTCAACGGCGAGATCTACAACCACGCCGAGCTGAGGGCGGAGCTGGAGGCTCGGGGGCGGCGGTTCCGGTCCCGGTGCGACACCGAGGTGGCGCTGAAGGCCTGGCTGGAGTGGGGGCGGGACTGTTTGAAGCGCTTCCGGGGGATGTTCGCGCTGGCGATTTGGCAAGAGAGCGAGAAGAAGCTCTTTCTGGCCCGGGACCGGATGGGGATCAAACCGCTGTACTACTTGCGGCGCGGCAAGGATCTGCACTTCGGCTCGGAGCTGAAGGCGATCCTGGCGCATCCGGAGGTGGAGCGGAGGATCAGCCGGGCCGGGCTGAGCTACTACCTTGGCTTGAACTGGGCGCCGGGGCCGTACACGCTCGTAGAGGGCATTGTGAAGCTGCCGCCAGGCCACTGGCTGGAGTGGCAGAACGGGCGGATCCAGAGCGGGAGCTACTGGAGACTGGATTTCAGGGTCCGGCCGGACTGGAGTCTAGAAGAAGCCAAGGAAGAGCTGGATTCGTTGCTCACGGACGCGGTAGGCGAGCATCTGATTTCCGATGTGCCGCTGGGGGTATGGTCCAGCGGGGGCTTGGACTCTTCGACGATCTTGCACTATGCCGCCCAGAGCTATCCGGGCCGGTTGAAAACGTTTTCCGTGTCGTTCCGCGGGAGGAGTTTTGACGAGAGCCCGTACTTCCGCCTGGTCTCTTCAGTTTATGGGACGGACCATCACGAGTTTGACCTGAACCCGGATCAGGATCTTGCTGCCGCCATCGAGGAGTTGAGCTACTACTGCGATGAACCCAGCGCCGACGCGGGCGCGCTGCCGGTTTGGTTTCTGTCCAAGATGTGCCGCCGGCAGGTGACGGTGGCGCTGAGCGGGGAAGGGGCGGACGAGCTTTTCGGCGGCTACATTACGTATCTGGCGGACCGCCTGGCCGCGGTGGCGAGGCATGCTCCGCAGGCTGCGTTGCGGGCGGCGCTCAAGGCGGCGCGGCGATGGCCGGTCTCCGACGACAAGGTCAGCCTGGAGTACAAGCTGAAGCGCTTCCTGGAAGGGGCGCTTCTGGACGCCGATGAGGCGCACGTTTTTTGGAACGGGACCTTCCGCGCCGAGGACAAGCGGCGGCTATGCCGTTTTGACGAGCATCCGCCGGTGCGGCGGCTGTTTGAGAGCCTTCCGCCGGACGCCGCCAAGGCGGGCAGGCTGAACCGGTACCTGTGGTTTGACCAGCTCTACTACTTGCCGGATGACATCCTGACCAAGTGCGACCGCATGAGCATGGCTCATTCGCTGGAGGTGCGGCCGGCGTTTTTGGATCACCGGATTGTGGAGTTCGCGGCAAGCTTGCCGCAGGAGTTCAAGATCCGCGGTTGGACTCTGAAATTCCTGCTGCGGGAGCTGATGCGCGGCCGGTTGCCGCCGGAGGTGCTGAAACGGTCCAAGCAAGGGTTCGACATTCCGGCGCACGACTGGCTGCGAGGCCCACTGCGCACGCTGCTTCTGGATACACTGACGGATGAGGCGGTGGCCGCATCCGGCCTGTTCCGCCCGGAAGCGGTGCGCGCCCTGATCCGCGCTCACCTGGAGAGAAAGGCGAACTACGGATATCATCTATGGGGACTCCTGACCCTGTTCCTGTGGCTGCGGCGCTGGAGAATCGAGACCGCGCCTCGGGAGGCCTTACGGCCGGCGGCCGTGGAGGAATCCGCGCCGGCGACCTGATTGTTGTTCTCATAGCCGCGGCGATCTTTTTCGGGACGGTGGCGAGTCCCCCCTCGCTAATGGATGACGTGGATGCCGTGCAGGCGCAGATCGCCCGGAACATGCTGGATTCGGGCGACTGGGTGACGGCCCGGCTAAACGGCGTGCCGTATTTGGAGAAGGCGCCGCTGCATTACTGGGTCATTGCGCTGTCCTATTTGGTCTTCGGGGTCAGCGACTGGGCGGCGCGCATTCCGTTCGCTCTGGCGGCGGTGCTGCTGTGCTGGGTGACGTACCGCTTCGGGCGCTGGGCGTTTGGAGAACGGGGCGGGCTTTACGCGGGGCTGGCGCTATCGACGTGCGTGGGGCTGTTTCTGTTCACGAGGATTCTGATCCCGGACGCGATGCTGACGTTGAGCGTGACGCTCGGGCTGTGGAGTCTGCTGCGCGCGCTGGAGGAGGACGAACCCCACCCGCAGTGGTGGGCCGCCGGACTGGCGGCGAGCATCGCTGTTGGAGTGCTGCTGAAGGGCTTGATCGCGGCGGTATTCGTGGCGGGAGCGGGGGGCGTGTGGCTGCTGGCCACGGGGCAACTGTTCCGGCGGCGGACCTGGCGGCGGCTGCAACCGTTCCGCGGGCTGCTTTTGATCTTGTTGATCGCCGCGCCGTGGCACGTGCTGGCCATCGTGCGCAACCCGCCCTATTTCGACTTCACCCTGCGCAGCGAACCGGGGGTCTACCGGGGCTTCTTCTGGTTCTACTTCCTAAACGAGCACGTATTCCGGTTTCTGAACATGCGCTATCCGCGGGACTATAACACCGTCCCGCGCCTGTTGTTTTGGACACTGCATCTGGTGTGGCTGTTTCCCTGGAGCCCGCTGCTGGCGGCGGCGGCGCGGTTGAACTACCGCCCGGCGGATCGCGCGGGCCGGACCCGGCTGCTGGCGCTGACGTGGACCGGGTTCGTGCTGCTGTTTTTCACCTTCTCGACCACGCAGGAGTACTACTCGATGCCGTGTTATCCGGCGCTGGCGCTGTTGATCGGGTCAGCGGCAGCGGCGGGCGGCGCATGGGTGCGGCGGGGGTTGCAGGTGACGGCGGCGGCCGCCACGGTTGCGGCCCTAGCCACCGGGGCGCTGCTGGCCATGGTGTGGAACACGCCCGCTCCGGGGGATATCGCCTCCGCGCTGCGGCAGAACCCGGAGCTCTACACGCTGTCGCTGGGGCACATGGGCGATCTGACGCTGCGGTCCTTCGCGTATTTGAAGCTTCCTTTGGGTATGGCCTGCGCGGCGTTCCTTGCAGGCGCGGCCGGCATCTGGTCCGGAAAACGGGTGGGCGTTCAGGCGGCCTTCGCCGCGCTGATGATGGTCTTGTTCCTCCATGCGGCGCGGGTGGCGATGATCCGCTTCGATCCGTACCTGTCTTCGCGCCCGCTGGCGGAGGCGCTGAAGGCAAGTCCTCCGGGCCGGCTGATCGTGGACGATCAGTATTACGCCTTCAGTTCGGTGTTTTTCTATGCCAACACGCGGGCGTTGCTGTTGAACGGCCGGGTCATGAATCTGGAGTACGGCTCCTACGCGCCCGGCGCCCCGGATGTGTTCATCGACGACGCGGAGTTCCGACGGCTCTGGCAATCGGAGGAGCGCTGCTATTTGGTGGCCGCGGACACGGCCCGGCCCCGGCTGGAGCGCCTGGTGGGAGCGGAGGCGCTGAAGGCGGTGGCCGCCGCGGGGGGCAAGGCCCTTTACACGAACCGCTGAGCTGACATGCGAATCGCCATCGACGCCATTCCGCTGCTGCTGCGCAGCGCCGGCGTGAAGACCTATCTGTTGAACTGGCTGATTCACATGCGGCGGCTGTGCGCTCCGGATGAGGTGCTGGCCTGGCCGTTCTTGGATCCGCGCGAGGACTTTTCGCACGAGCGTTCGGTGGCGGGCCGCTGGGGCACGCTCAGCCGGCTGGCGCTGCTGCACTGGAACAATTGCCGGTTCGTTCCTCCGCTGTACGGGCTGGGGCCGCGCGCCGAGGTATTCCACGCCTCCCATCAGATGCGGCGGCCGCCGAAGCGCTGCAAGCTGACGGCGACGATCTACGATATGACCTGCTGGCTGGCGCCGGAGACGCATCATCCGGCCAACGTCCGGGCGCTGCACCGGTTTGCGGAGAACGTGATGCTGCGGGCCGATGGCCTGATCGCGATTTCGGAAAGCAGCCGGCAGGACGCGATCCGCATTCTCAACTTGAAGCCGGACAAAGTGGTGGTGATCTATCCCGGCGTAGCCGCGGCTTATTTTGACGTCACAGCCGAGCAGGCGGCGCAGGCCGCCTTGAAATATGGTCTGCGGAAGCCGTATGTGCTTTTTGTGGGGACGATCGAGCCGCGCAAGAATGTGGATACGCTGCTGGATGCCTGGGGGTGTTTGCCGGGGGATTTGCGCGGGGACTACGAGTTGGCCGTGGCGGGCGCGGAGGGTTGGGCCTCGCCGCGGACTCTGGCCCGGTTGAAGTGCGGCGAGGGCGGGGTGCGGTATTTGGGATACGTTCCGGAACCGGACATGCCGGGTTTGACGGCGGGGGCGGTGATGCTAGTCTACCCGTCGCTCTACGAAGGCTTCGGGTTGCCTTTGGCGCAGGCGATGGCAGCGGGCGTGCCGGTGGTGACGTCCAACGTCTCCTCGATGCCCGAAGTTGTGGGCGATGCCGGCTTGCTGGCCGATCCGCGCAGCGTACAGGAGGTTGCGGCAGCGATCCGGAGATTGCTTGAGTCGCCTGATCTGCGCGGGACGCTGGCGGCCAAGGCCCGGGCTCGGGGGGCGCGTTTTCGCTGGGAGGCGGCGGCGCAGCAATCGCTGGAATGGTTCCGGGCGATCGCGGGGTAAGAGCGCAGGTTCTTTCCCGGCTGGTCCCGGCTGTGTCCAAAAACGCGGTGCTCGGCCCGGATCAACGAGAAGTGTTTTTTCGAACCTGGGCGCGCACGGTCTCGTTCTGAATAGTGAACCGGCATGGCGTTGTCTGATGACGGGGAGCGCCTACGGCAGGAAAATAGGAAAAAAATCTGAAACTCATGATTACAACGGAACCGTCTGAGCCCGGCGCTGCCGCGATTTCCGCTTGGATTCGGCGGAATGACATCCAGCTATTCTTCCTGGCCTCGTTCGTGTTCTCCTGGACGATCTACGGGATTTTGGCGCTGATCCGCATCGAGAACCAAACGACGCTGAGCCGCTGGCTTCTGATCGCGGCCTACGGTCCGTCGCTTGCGGCGATGTTGATCAGCGCAATGCTGAAACCTCAAGCTTCCCATTCCCGCGGCGTCTCCTTCAAAGCGTTTTTTGCGCTCGCGTTTGCCGCAGCGGCTGCGGTTGAGTGCCTGGATCACTGGTGGTGGAATCACCGCATTGACATGGGACTCGTAGCGGCGGACTTGATCCTGGTCTCGATGGCGGCGCTGGTCCTTTCCGGGGTTCGCTTTCCGAAGCAGGGGGTCAGAGATCTGTTGAGCGGGCTGACCCGGTGGCGGCTGAGCGCGGGATGGTATCTTCTGGCGATCGGGCTGTGGCCGGCCATTGTGGCAGGCGGGAATGCGCTGGCGGCGGCGGTTGGCTTGGGGGTTCCGAACAAGCCCTGGTATCCCTCAGTTCCACTGGGGCCGCTGGTTGTGGAATCGTTCGTTTGGTACTTGCTTTTCGGCGGGCCCTTGAACGAAGAGGCGGGCTGGCGGGGCTTTGCGCAAGCGCGGCTGCAACAACGGCTGAGTCCGCTGAGCGCCGCTGTGATCATCGGAGCGCTGTGGGGGCTATGGCATGTTCCTTTGCACCTGATGGGCTTCTACCCGATGGGAGCGGTGGGAGCGGTTATTCGCATCTTCAGCATTCCGCTCGCGGTTGTGTTCGCCTGGCTGTTTAACCGCACCGGGCAGAGCCTTTTGCCTGTGCTTTGTCTGCACTCCGCGCGGAACACAACCAGTTTGTTCTTGCCAAGGAACTTTGTCGTTACGGAACTGCTGATGCTACTCGTGGCGGCCGGCGTGGCGTTTGCGGCCAAGATGTGGAAGCCGCTCAAGCAGAGCGGCGCCGCATAAGGCCTATGCTGCTACCGGGTTGGCGGCGACGGCGGCCAAGGCGAGGGCGGCGCGAAGCCGCGAGTGCGGCGGAGGTAGAAAGAGGGAGTTTCAAAGCGGCTGGTCAGCGTGGTCAGAGAACGCTCCGGCAACGTCAAACGCACCGAGTTGGCCCAGGCGGGCAAAGGAGGATACTCCGCGAACGATTCCGCCTCGGAGGTGCGGATGCGCCGCAGGAGCGCGAGTTGGCTCGGGATGCCGAAGACGGTGACCTCCCGCGCAGCTCCCAAATTGGCGATGTGCAGAGTCAAAACCTCATCGCGCAGAAACGCCGTGGCCAGAACCTTGGGCTTGTCGGATTCCACCCCGAGGGCTGTGGATTGCGGCGGGGTCAGATCGGCGAGCTGCTTGGTGAACCAGAAGCGGGAAGTCGGCTCCAGCACCGTAGCGCCAGCGGCGGACAGGGTTCGGACCAGACTGTAGTCGGCGGTGAATTCCCAATAGATGGTGGCCTGCGGGCGGGCGTAAAGCAGGAGCTCCTGATACTGCTGGACCTCGCGGAGACCGTACCAGAAGTTGTCATAGACTCGCCCTCGCCAGGCGGCGGGATCCGCGCCCATTTCGGCGACCAGCAGGGGCAGCCCGAGGCTTTCGGCCAGATCGCCCCAGGCGCGGTACTGCTCCGGCGTTGCGCCGCCCCAGGAGTGGAACGAGACCGCGCCGGCGTAGCGCATGGCCTCGGGGTCGGCGGCTGCGGGCTGCACATAGGTGTGGGTGCCGCGCGGGTGGTTGACGTCGCCCAGAAGCATTTTCGTCTTCAGCCCCAGGCTTGCCAAATGCGCACCGATGCTCTTAATGGCGTCGCGATGTTCCTCCGGAGAAAACAAGACATTGATGCCGAGGTTGGGTTCGTTGAACGAAAACAAGTCCGGCTCGACGCCGTACTGATTCTTGGCGTACAGGAGGTAGGAGCCGATGGATTCCAATAACTCATCCCAGAGGTCCGGGTTGACGCGGCGCTGGGACGTGTTGGAGGGCTGAGGCCGGGGATCCACGTAAAGCCATTCGGGCAGATTCCAGATGCTGATGACGTAGGGGATGCCGCGGCGCTGGATTTCGCGGGCCAGCTCGAATTCGCGGCGCAGGTTCGTGCCGGCGAGGTCGCGCTGCTGGAAGAAGGTCCAATCGGCAACGGAGGGCGAGGAGTTGTCGTTGACCGGTTCCCATTCGGCAAGGGTCATCTCGGTGCGGGCCCAGCGGACTTGCAAGTTGTCGAGGGTGTACTGCGTGACCGGGGATTCGATTTGGAAGCAGTAGTTGCCGCCGAAGCCGTGGAAAAGATAGCGGCCGGCCGTGGGATCCAGCGTTACGGTGGCGGGCGTCGTGTCCGGCACTCCGGTGAGCATAAGTTCGATGCGGAACTGGCCGGTTGCGCCGGAGGCGAGGCTGCCGGAAACGACATAGATCCAGAAAGTGAAATTCTGGGGGCCTTCGTTGGACTTGTCTTGCAGGTTCACGAAGTAGGGGCGGTCCAGGATGGCGGCCAACTGCCAGTTGGAGGCTGCGTCGCGTACGGCGATGCGGGAGGTGGTGGCTCCCATAAGATTGACGTTGGGAGGGCGCACCTCGGGGAGCAGGGTGGACCGGTTGGTCCCGGGGTACTCGGCAAAGCCGCCCTTGAAGTCCGCCCAGGGAACGTCGAGGCGGAAGAACAACCCCTCGGCGGTGAGCGTCCCCGAAGCGCTGTAGTTAAGCGTAATGACGGTGGCGGCGCCGTCCTGCCGGACGGTTTGAGTGAAAAGCAGGCGGCGGGTGGAGTCCATGTCGATGGAGCCCTGATAGGTCGTGACGGAGTCCGAGCGCGTCACCGTGACCCGGTCGGCGGTGGGCTGGGTGTAGGTAGTTTGCCAGCCGGGGGTGGGGAGGTAGAGGCTGGTCCGGATCGCGAGTTCTTCGCCCTCATGAACCATGCCCACGGTGCGTCCCGAACCGTCGACGATGGCGTAGTCTGCGGCAAAGAGCGGCGCGGCGGTCAGGAATGTAGTCGCCACAATTCTGCTGATGCGGCCCGTCATTAGTTGGATTATGCCTCAGCAGGAGGCGCCGGTCCGCTGCCAGCACGGTTGCCCGATGGTCCGGGAGAGGGGAAACTGATAGTACTGCGAAGGGCACGCGGAACGGACGACATGAAGATTCTGGCGATCGACATCGGCGGAACGAAGTTCTCGATGGCGCTATTCGATGAAGACCGCATGACGCGGAGGGAGACGCGCCGCACGGACCGCGAAGGGGGCCGCGAGTGGATGTTGGGTCAGATCCGGGAGATCGCCTCAGGCTGGCTCAGCGTGAACCAGATTGCCGCTTGTGGAATCGGCTTTGGCGGGCCAGTGGATTACGCCGCCCAGAGGGTGGCGCTTTCCACCCACGTCGGCGGCTGGCAGGACTTCGATCTGACAGGATGGGTGGCCGGCGAGCTCGGCCTGCCGGCGGTGATGGACAACGACGCCAACGTGGGCGCACTCGGGGAGGCGGTCTACGGGGCGGGCCGAGGGTTCGATCCACTGTTCTACGTGACGGTCTCCACCGGGATTGGAGGCGGCATCGTCCGCGCGGGAGAGGTCTGGCGAGGCGCGGACTCGTATGCGGGCGAGATCGGGCACCTGACGGTGCGGCCGGAGGGACCCGAGTGCCTGTGCGGCGCGCGGGGCTGCCTGGAGCGGATGTGCTGCGGGCTGTGGCTGGAGCGGGACTACGGGCGGCCGGCGCACGAGCTGCTGCGGGACCCCGAATTCGTGCGGCGCTACGTGGTGGACCTGGCGCTGGGGCTGAAGGCCGCCATCATGCTGCTCAACCCCGCCCGCATCGTGATCGGCGGGGGGATCAGCAAGGCGGGAGAGGCGCTGTTCGGCCCGCTGCGCGCGGAGCTGCGGCGGCAGATCACGGCATGGAGCCGGGCGCGGATCGACGTGGTCCCGGCGGAGCTGGGCGACGACAGCGTGCTGTGGGGAGCGCTGGCGCTGGCGCGGGGCCGTATGGGAGAGAGCGGCGCATGAGCCGGCGGACGCAGCCGGGGAGAGCGGAAGCGGCACGCGCGGCCCAACCGGAGCTTGCCGCCGGCACAACTGCCGGCGTGGCAAGCCTGGCGGCTTGCTCCACAGTGTGGGCCGCTGGCGCGGAGCTATCTTGGAGAGATAACAGGAGGAGAAAGCAATGAGTTCGTTTGCATTCCATTACCGGCAGCAACTGGAGAAGATGCTATCGGGCTTAGACCTGGCTAAGGTGCAGAAGGCCATCGAGTGGCTGGCGGAAGCGCGGGAGCAGGGCCGCCAGATCTTTGTTTTCGGCAACGGCGGAAGCGCGTCGACGGCCTCGCACTTTGCGACGGATTTGGTGAAGGGCGCCAGCTACGGGCGCGCGCGGAGGTTCCGGATTCTGGCGCTGACGGATTCGCTGCCGACGATCACGGCTTATGCGAACGACACCGGATACGAGAACGTATTCGTCGAGCAGTTGAAGAACTTCGCCCGGGAAGGGGACGTGGTGATCGGCATCAGCTCCAGCGGCAATTCGCCCAATGTGATCCGGGCTATCGAATATGCGGCCTCGGCCGGCTGCCGGACGATCGGGTTGACGGGGGGCGATGGGGGGAAGCTCGGCCCGCTGGTTCAAATAGAGATCCGCGCTCCGGAGACGCACACCGGACGCATCGAAGACGCCCACTTTGTGATTTGCCACATGATCGGGTATTACTTTATGGAGGAGGGTGGGTGACCGGGCGGTTTTCGCCTCAAAGCCTGTCCAGGTTAATGCGGGCGTCCCAAGTCTCGCGGGAGCGGAACGTTTCCTCCCACGTGACAGGCCTGCCGGTGTAAGCCGCCGTGCGGCCCATGATGCAGCTCAAGGCGGACACGGCTCCCTGGTAGATCTGGTTGTGAAACTTCCCGCTTACGATGCTTTCAATAAAGGCCTTCTGCTTCTCGTCGTTGGCGGAGTCGATGTTGCTGGAAGGGGGCTTGGCGGGTCCGCCGGCCTCCGGCGGAGGCCAGCTCCAGGTCCAGGGCTCCTCACCTTCGATCCGCACCGGGCCGGTGTACGGCATCTGGCATTTGCCGCGGGGGCCGAAGAAGCGCGCGCATACGTCGGTGGAGACTTTGTCGCCGAACTGCGTGGAGCTGAAACTCATCAGGACATCGTCGTCGTAGAAGAAGGTCACCGAGTAGTGCGACCAGGCGTCGCCCTCATCGAAGCGGCCCTTGCGGCCTCCGCTGCCCACGGCCTTGACGGGATGGCCGCGCAGCACCCAGTTGCACAGGTCGATCACATGAATGTTCTGTTCGACCAGGATGTCGCCGCTCAGCACGCGGTCATGCAGCCAGCGGCGCAGGCGGAGTTCGGCCGGGCTGGCCAGCCCCACCACCCTGCCCGGAAGAAAGGGGCAGAAGTAATGCCCTTGCGCGAAGGAGATCTCGCCGATGGCGCCGGCGTGGAGCCGCCGCACCAGCTCGACGAAGGGGGGCGCCATGCGCAACTGGAAACCGACTTCGAGGCTGAGCTTGCCGTCCACTTTCTCGGCAGCCTCCAGCACGCGCTTTGAGCCGGGCACGTCGACGGCGACCGGCTTTTCCAAATAGACGTGCTTCCCGCCAGCGACCGCCGCCTCGAAGTGCTCCGGGTGGAAATAGGGCGGCGTGGTGATGAGCACCAAATCGACTTCCTTGGAGGCCGCGATTTGCTGATGCGCCTTCGAGCCCCGGAAGATTTGGGACTTGTCGACGGGCGAGCCAAGCTTGGCGAAGTGTTCGCTTGCGGCATCCAGCTGGTCCTGAAACAGGTCGGCCAGGGCGGTTATGCGGGAGGCAGTGTTGCGCAAGAATCCCGTGGCGACGTAAGTGCCGCGCCCTCCGCATCCAAGCACGCCAATCCGCACGGCGGAGTTGGCCTGCGTGCCGCGCACGGCTTTGGGGTTGACAATCCAAAAACTGGCCGCGCCGGCAGTTGCCAAAAAGCCGCGGCGGCCGACGGAATTACCGCTCATAACGATATCCTCCATCCCGGCGCGCTCATGCGCCCGTCAGGATTAGATCCACGCGCCGGCTGACCTCGCGCAAGTAGGCTTCATCGCCGGCGGGCAGCTCGCAGGTAGCGGTGCCGCGGAAACCGATGTCGGCCAGAGCCTTGTAGATCGCCGGCCAGTCCAGATCGCCTTCGCGGAGCGGGACGAAGGCGGCCACGTTCTTGCGGAAGCTGAAGTCCTTGAGGTGAATCTTGACGATCCGTTTGTCGAGGATGCGGATCCAGTCCTGCGGATAGCCGTAGAGGGCGATGTTGCCGACGTCGAAGTAGGCCTGCACCCAAGGGCTGCGGAAGCTGTCGATGTAGCCGGCGAACTCAAGGGGACTGAGCAGGAACCGGTTCCACACGTTTTCGATGGCGATCATGACCTTCAGCTTCTGGGCCAAGGGCAGCAGCTTCAGGATGTTCTCGCGGCTGCGGCGGTAGGCGTCGGCGTAGCTGGTCTCCGGGTTGACCACGGCGGGGACCAGCAGCACGGTGTCGGCGCCCCAGAAGCTGGCGTTTTCGAGGCTGGTCTCCATTCCGCGCAGGCTTTCGGCGACCACGGCGGGATCCGCGCTCGAAAGCGGGAACTTCCAGTGGGCCTGATTCATGACCGAGTGAATGCGGATGCCGGCGCTCGATGCGGCCTTGCGGATCTCCTCGGCCGTGGCGCGGTCCGGGGTGGTCTGGCATTCGATCTCCTCGAAGCCGACGTCGCGGGCGAGCTTGAAACGCTCCGCATAGCTGAGATCCCGCGGGAGCATGCCGATATAGAGCGCTTTCTTGATGGGCAGGCGGGCCGATCCGAAGGAAGCAGCGGGCCAGGAAGCGCAGAGGGCCAGAAACTCGCGGCGATTCATAGGGCCTCCAGTGACGCTGATCAATTGCGCCCAGTATACCTCCGCGGGCCCTCGGGCGGGTGAATTATCCGCCGCCGACAAAGTGAACCAGCTCGACGCGGGCGCCCGCGCGGAGGGGAGTCTGGGCCCACTGCTCGCGCTTGACGATTTGCCCGTCCAGCTCAATGGCGACGCGCTCGGGCTCCAGCTCCAGCGAGCGCACCAAATCGAGCAGGCTTTGCCCCGCGACGGCGTTGTAGGGTTGCCCGTTCAGGATGATTTCCAGAGAACCCAAGAGATTTGACACTCCGTTTCCCACCTCATTATAGTCAAGGGTGAGGGGATTTCCGCAGAAGAAGAATGCCTGAGTCCTATCCGCAGACCTACTTCCCCATCCTGGTGCAGATCGGGATTGCGGCGGCGGTGGCGGGCGGCATGCTCGCCGGCTCGTATCTGCTGGGTCCGAGGGTCCGCAACCCGGTCAAGGAGCTGCCCTACGAATGCGGGATTGTGCCCACCGGCAGCGCCCGCGAACGCTTCAGTGTGAAGTTTTATCTGGTGGCGATGGTCTTTATCCTGTTTGACATTGAAGCGGTGTTCCTGTACCCGTGGGCGGTGGTCTACCGGGAATTGAGGCTGTTTGCCTTCTTCGAAATGCTGATCTTCGTGGCGTTGATTCTGAGCGGATTCTTCTACATCTGGAAGAAGGGGGCGCTGGACTGGTCCTTCACGAGTTCTAAGACGGACCGGTCTTAATCCGCATGTTGCCCGAACCGCTGGCGGGTGATCCCATCGCAAAGGCCATCGACGAGACCGAACCGGGGTCTGTGACGGGCGGAGGATGGGCCTACGGCGAACAAACCCTGGAGATCGACCCTGCGCGGATCGTAGCGGTGTGCCGCTTCCTGAAAGAGCAGCAGGGCTTCATCCGGCTGGCGGACCTGACCGCAGTGGATTGGCATCCCCGCGAGCCGAGATTTGAAGTCGTTTATCATCTTCACGCGTTCGAGGGCAACCGGCGCTTGCGGCTCAAATGCCGTGTGGGCGGAGAGCCGCCCGAGATCGATTCGGTGACGTGCGTGTGGCGCTCGGCCAACTGGCATGAGCGCGAGGTCTACGATCTGTTTGGCATCCGTTTCCGCGGGCATCCGAATCTGAAGCGGATCCTGATGCCGGAGGATTGGGAGGGGCACCCTCTGAGGAAGGATTATCCGGTGCACGGCTACCGGTACTCGTACAAAGACGAATAGAGGATCCGAAGGTGGGCGAGACGGGGAGGCCAGTAGGAGCGGGGTTCAACGGGGAAGCCGATCCCCCTGTGGGCGGGCGCGCCAGCATCGTGCTCAACATGGGGCCGCAGCACCCCTCCACGCACGGCGTGCTGCGCCTGTTGCTGGAGCTGGAAGGCGAGACGATTGTCAAGGCCGAGCCGGACATCGGCTTCCTGCACACGGGCATCGAGAAGGAGTGCGAAGACAAGTTCTATCAGCAGGTCGTCCCGCTCACCGACCGGGTGGATTACCTGGCGAATCTCTCCAACAACCTCTGCTATTGCCTGGCGGTGGAGCGGCTGCTCGGGCTTGAGATCCCGCCGATGGCGCAGTGGATGCGGGTGATGCTGACCGAGTTGACCCGCATCTCGAGCCATCTGCTGTGGCTGGGCACGCACGCCATCGACATCGGCGCGATGAGCGTCTTCCTATACTGCTTCCGCGAGCGCGAGGACCTGCTGCGCATCTTCGAAATGTTCTCGGGGCAGCGCATGATGACCAGCTACTTCCGGATCGGCGGGCTGGCGCTGCCGCCGCCGCGGGGGTGGGAAGGCCCGGTCCGCAAGTTCTTGGACGCGTTCCCCAGCAAGGTGGACGAGTACGAGGATCTGTTGACCAACAATCCGATCTGGCTGGTGCGGACCAAAGGGGTGGGGCATGTGCCGCTGGAGGATTTGATTGACCTGGGCGTCACCGGGCCGATGCTTCGGGCGGCGGGACTAGCCTGGGATCTGCGGAAAGCCGAGCCGTACTCCAGCTACGAAAAGTTCGACTTTGAGATTCCGACCCGCACCGAAGGCGACGTCTACGCCCGCTACCAGGTGCGGGTCGAGGAGATGCGCCAGAGCGCCCGCATCGCGCGCCAGGCGATGGAAGGGATGCCCTCGGGCCCGCACGTGGCGCATGCGCCGAAAGTCGTTTTGCCCGACCGCGAGCGGATGAAGACCGAGATGGAGGCGCTCATCCACCATTTCAAGATCATCTACGAGGGCTTCAAGGTTCCGGCGGGCGAGGTGTACCAGGCGATCGAATCGCCGCGCGGGGAGCTGGGTTACTACGTAGTGAGCGACGGAGGGCCGAAGCCGCACCGGGTGCACATCCACGGTCCAAGTTTCGGCAATTTGCAGGCGACAGCGAAGATGATCGAAGGCCGCCTGATCGCGGACGTCATCGCCGCGCTGGGCAGCATGGATTTTGTTTTGGGGGACGTGGACCGATGACCTTCTCTCCCCAACTGGAGGCGCGTTTCGAAGAATTGTTGCGGAGCTGCCCGCCGGGGCACAAGCGCTCCGCGCTGATTCCGATGTTGCTGTACGCCCAGGACGAAGTGGGCGCGGTGACCCAGGAGGTGGTCGAGGAGATTACGCGCCGGCTGGGGCTGAAGACCATGGAAGCGGACGAAGTGATCACCTACTACTCCATGCTGCGCCGCAAGCCCGCCGGCAAGTATCACATCCAGATTTGCACCAACATCAGTTGCATGTTGACCGGGGGACTGGAGCTGTGGGAGCACGCCCGCAAGAAGCTGGGGATCGGGAATCATGAGGTGACGCCGGACGGCCTGTTTAGCTTGGAGGAGGTGGAGTGCATCGGCGCGTGCTCGTGGGCCCCGGCCATCCTGGTGAACTACGATTTTCATCACAAGGTCACGCCGGAAGCTTTCGACCGGCTGATTGACACGCTGCGGAAGCTGTCATGAGTGGGATGCTTTATAACGAACCAAGTCCGCTCGAGGTGAAGGTCCTGACGCGGCGCTTCGGCTTGGAAAGCCCGGTCCGCATCGACACGTATCTGGCCACGGGCGGTTACCAGGCTTTTCAGAAGGCCCTCAAGATGAAGCCGGAGGAGATCATCGAGGAGGTCAAGGCGTCCAATCTGCGGGGGCGGGGAGGAGCGGGCTTTCCCACCGGGATGAAGTGGGGCTTCGTGCCTCGCCATTCGCCCAAGCCGAAGTACATCGTCGCCAACGGCGATGAGGGCGAACCGGGCACCTGCAAGGACCGGTTGTTGATGGAGAACGATCCGCACCAGCTGCTGGAAGGGATGATGATTGCGGCGGTGGCGGTGGGGGCGCAGGCGGGCTACATCTATATCCGCGGCGAGTTCCGCAAGTGCCTGGAGGCGGTGGAGCAGGCCATTGGCGAGGCGCGCGAGCGCGGATATCTGGGCAAGAACATTTTGGGCAGCGGATTCGACTTCGACATGTTCACGCGCACCGGCGCCGGCTCGTATGAGTGTGGCGAGGAGTCGGCGCTGCTGGAGTCGCTGGAAGGCAAGCGCGGGGTGCCGCGAATCCGGCCGCCGTTTCCGGCGGTTGTGGGCGCGTTCGGCTGCCCCACGGTGCTGAACAACGTCGAGACCTTCTGCGCGGTGCCGCACATCATCAACGACGGCGGGGCCGCCTTCGCGCTGCTGGGCACGCCGCGCAACGGAGGCACGCGGCTGTTCTGCCTTTCCGGGCACATCAACCGGCCCGGGGTCTACGAGCTGCCCATGGGTTTCAACCTGCTGAGGATGATCGAGGAAGTGGGTGGCGGCATCCGCGGCGGCAAGAAACTCAAGGCGGTGATTCCCGGCGGATCGAGCTGCCCGGTCTTGAAGGCCGAAGAGTGCGACATCGCCATGGACTTCGACACGCTGGCGAAGGCCAAGAGCATGCTGGGTTCCGGCGGCGTCATCGTCATGGACGAGGACACCTGCATGGTGAAGGCGGCCATGCGGATTTTGAGTTTCTACGCGCACGAGAGCTGCGGCTGGTGCGTGCCCTGCCGCGAGGGGACCACCTGGCTGAAGAAACTGCTGCTGCGGTTCCACGCGGGGGAGGGGTCGCGGGGCGACATTGACTTGATAGCGGAAGTCGCGCGGAACATGCTGGGCCGGACCTTCTGCCCGCTGGGCGACGCGGCGGCGATGCCGGCCATGGCCTTCGTGGAGAAATTCCGGGATGAATTTGAGGCGCACGCCGAGGGCGAACCCTGCCCCTTCGAACCTTCTCCGCGGGAGGTGCTGGCGCGATGAGCGGCCTGGTGAAGCTGACCATCGATGGGCGGGCCGTGGAGGTTCCCGCCGGCACGTTGTTGATCAACGCGGCCAAGATGGCCGGAATCGAAATCCCGGCGTTCTGCTATTACGAGGGTCTGAGCCTCCAGGCCGCTTGCCGGATGTGCCTGGTGGAGATTGAGAAGTCCCCCAAGCTGGTGACCTCCTGCACCATGCCCGTGGCCGAAGGCATGGTGGTGCACACCAATACGCCGCAGGTGGCGGAAGCCCGCAAGTCGATGCTGGAGTTCATCCTCACCAACCACCCGCTGGACTGCCCGGTGTGCGACAAGGGCGGCGAGTGCGAGCTTCAGGACCTGACCTTCCGCTACGGCGTGGACGTCAGCCGGTTCACCGAGTTCAAGTACCACGTGCCGGAAAAGCAGTGGTCGCCCATTGTCTACTTCGACAAGCCGCGCTGCATTCTGTGCTACCGCTGCGTGCGCATCTGCAAAGAGGGCATGGGCGTGGGCGCCCTCGGCGTGGTGAACCGCGGGGTGGTCAGCGAGATTACGCCGAATCACGGCGACCACCTGGAGTGCGACGAATGCGGGATGTGCATCGACATTTGTCCGGTGGGCGCGCTGACCAGCGGCATCTACCGCTACAAGACCCGCCCCTGGGAGATGAAGCACGTCGGGACCGCATGCGCGCACTGCGCCGATGGATGCACCACGACGCTGGGCGTCTACGACAACCGCATCATTCGCGGCAGCAATCAGGACCGCAGCGGCGTCAACGGCGAGTTTCTGTGCGTGAAGGGGCGCTACGCGTTCGACTTTGTTTCGCATGAGGAACGCCTGCGCACGCCGCTGATCAAGAAAGACGGCCGTTTCGAGGAGGTCTCCTGGTCGGAGGCCTTGCGCGCCGTGGCGAAACAGTTTCAGGAGATCCGAGCGTGCGGCGGCAAGCTCGGCGTGATCGGCTCCACGCGCACGACCAACGAAGAGAACCTGTACTTGCAGGAGCTGGCGCGGCGCGGACTGGGGACCAACCACATCGACCACCGGCGCAGCGGAGATGTGGCGGCGCTGCTGGCCGCGGTAGGGGGCAGGGCAGAGGCGCTGGCCCGCACGGAGGACTTGTATCAGCGGCAGGCGGCGGTGGTGATTGGGGCCGACCTGGCGCAGCAGCATCCGCTGCTGGCCTTCCAGCTCCGCGCCAACTGGCGGCATCACCAGGCGCGGGTCTACGTGGTGACGCGCGGTCCGGTGCGGGAAGATTCCTACGCCGCTCTCAGCGTGCGGGCCGAGCCCGGCCGCGAACTGGCGGCGTTGGAGGGTTTGCGGGAGACGCTGAAAAACGAGCCGGAGCTGGTGATTCTCTTCGGGGACTCGGTGCGCGGCGAAGCGGTCTATCGGCTGGTGGAATTCGGCGCATCGCTCGGCATCCCAGTGAAGTACGTTTGTCTGGTCGACCATTCCAATTCCCGGGGCGCAATGGACATGGGCTTGATGCCGGATTTCCTTCCAGGCTACCGGCCCGTCCAGGAGGCGGGCCTGGAGCCAGGCCTGACGTTGCCCGCGATGTTGGACGCGCCCGATCTGGACGCGCTATGGATTGTGGGGGCCAACCCGCTGCGCAATCGCGAGCTGGCGGCGGCCGGCGCATTCTTGGTGGTCCAGGATCTGTTTCTCACCGAAACGGCTCAAAGGGCGAATGTCGTTCTGCCGGCCGCGGGCGCATACGAGAAGACGGGCACGGTGACCAACACCTGCGGAGAGCTGATCGGGGTGAAACGGGCCGTGTCCACCATGGGCGCCAAGACGGATCTAGATATCTTCCGGAACCTGGCCGTGATGATGGGGATCGAGATCGCGCCGCCCGCTCCCGCTGAGGTCTACTCGAACATGAGCCAGCGGGGAATTGCGGCCGCGCCTGGTCTCACGCATGCCGGCCTGATGGATCCGGCAAACGATACACTGTTCACTTCCGGCACGTTGGGGCGTTATTCGAAAACCTTGAACTCTCTGAAGGAAGCGCCGGGCGAATTGTACCGATGGAATTCGTAATTCTGACGCTGGTCAAGGCGGCCCTGTGGGCCGTGATCATCCTGACGACGCTGGCCTATCTGCAATGGGTCGAGCGCAAGGTGATCGCCCACATCCAGCTCCGTTTGGGCCCTTCGCGCGTGGGTCCGCACGGTTTGCTGCAACCGTTGGCCGACGTCATCAAGCTGCTCACCAAGGAGGACCTGACGCCGCCGCAGGCCAACAAACTCCTGTTCGTGTTCGCGCCGTTCTTTTCGGTGGCGCTGGCCCTGTTGCCGGTGGCCGTGTTGCCGTTTGGGCCCGAGGTGGAGATCTTCGGAATCCGCACCGCGATCCAGCTCACGGACCTGGACATCGGCGTATTGTTCCTGCTGGCGATCTCCTCGCTAAGCGTTTACGGCATTGCGCTGGCCGGCTGGTCTTCCAACAGCAAATATGCCTTGCTCGGGGGGCTGCGCGCCTCGGCCCAGATGGTCAGCTACGAGCTGCCGATGGCCCTGGCGGTGGCCTCGCCGCTCTTGCTCTCCAATACGCTCAGCCTCCAGGAGCTGGTGATCACACAGAGCGGGTATTACGCCGGTTGGATCCCCCAGTGGAACTTTTTCAAGCTCCCGGCTCCTCAGGTGATCAGCTACCTGGTTTTCCTGATGGCGGCTTTCGCGGAGACCAACCGCATCCCGTTCGACTTGCCCGAGGCCGAAAACGAGCTGGTGGCCGGCTTCCACACCGAGTACAGCAGCCTCAAGTTCGCCTCGTTCTTCATGGCCGAATACGCCAACATGATCACCAGTTGCGCCTTCGCCACGGTGCTGTTTTTGGGCGGCTATCTGCCGCTGTGGCCCGCAGAGAAGGGCTCGGATCTCTTCCCCACAGCGCTGTTCCTGGCCGGCGGCGCCATCGCCATGTATCACGGTCTGCATCCGGCCCGGCCCCGGGACCGCCGCACCCTGCCCGCCGTCGCGCTCCTGTTCTGGTTTCTGGCGTTTCTTTTCCAGGTCCCCCTGCTGAAGCAGATCCTGATCCCCATGTTTTGGTTTGGCTTCAAAACGGGATCCCTGCTGTTTGTCTTCATGTGGGTGCGGGGAACGCTGCCCCGCTTCCGCTATGACCAGCTCATGGCCTTCACCTGGAAGTTCCTGTTCCCGGTGGCCATGTTGAACATGCTGGCCACCGGACTGCTGGTGGCGTTGTACGGAGGATAGGTCGATGACGGAGATGCTGATCTTCTGGGCCTTTGCGGTCGTCTCCGTGGGGTGCGCGGTAAACCTGGTCATCCAACGCCATCCCATCAACGGCGCCATCTCGCTGATCGGGGTGATGGGCTCTCTGGCGGTGCTTTACCTCCAGTTGGGCGCGGAGTTCATCGCCGCCGTGCAGGTGATCGTCTATGCGGGCGCGATCATGGTCCTGTTCGTCTTCGTCATCATGCTGCTCAACGCGGAGGCCGAGCAGCGGACCGGCCGCTCAGCGGCGGTGCGGCTCATCGGCTTCCCCTCGCTGGCCGTGCTGCTGTTGCTGGTGGGAATGCTGATCCGGCGGCTCGCGCCTGCTCCGGAATCGGTCCGTTTCGGGGATTTCATGGGGGGCACGGCGGAAAACATCGGCCGGAGCCTCTTCACCGGCTACCTGCTGCCGTTCGAGGTGACCTCGGCGTTGATTCTGGTGGCGATCATCGGCGCGATTGTTCTGGCGCACAAGGAGATCGACTGACGTGCATAGCGTGCCCCTGAGCTGGTATCTGATCCTGAGCGCGGTTCTGTTCGGCCTGGGCGTGGCCGGCTTTCTGCTGCGCCGCAACATCATTACGGTGTTCATGTGCATCGAGCTGATGCTGAACGCGGTCAACCTCAGCTTCGTGGCGTTCTCCTATCAGCTCAAACAGATCGACGGCCATTTGTACGCCTTTTTCGTCATGGTGGTCGCCGCCGCCGAGGCCGCTGTGGGGCTGGCCATCATCCTGACGGTGTTCAAGAACCGCGCCACGTTGCAGATCGACGAAGTGGATTCGATGAAAGGCTGACACGATGCACTTGTGGCTCATCCCCGCCTTCCCGTTGGCCGGCTTCCTCCTTCTGGGGCTGGCGGGGAGGCGCATGTCCCAGCGCCTGATCAACACGGTGGCCGTTGGCTCGGTGCTGTTAAGCTTCTTGTGGGTTCTGAGAACGCTCAGCGCCCTGGGGACATTGGAGCAACCGCACCTGGAATCCTACTTCACCTGGATCCAGAGCGGGGCCCTGCGGGCGGGCTTCGACCTGATGGTGGACCGCCTCACGGCTGTGATGATGCTGGTCGTCACCGGCGTGGGCCTGCTCATTCACATTTACTCGATCGGCTACATGGCGCACGAAGGCGGCTACTACCGCTTCTTCGCCTTCCTCAACCTCTTCATGTTTTTCATGCTGACGCTGGTGATGGCGGCGAACTTCCTGCTGATGTTCGTCGGCTGGGAGGGGGTGGGGCTGTGCAGCTACCTGCTGATCGGCTTCTACTTCCACCGCAAGAGCGCCACTACGGCCGGCAACAAGGCCTTCATCGTGAACCGCATCGGCGACGTGGGCTTCACGCTGGCCATCTTGCTGGTCTTCATTCATTTCCAGTCGCTCGATTTCCAGACGGTTTTCGCCAGCCTGGCCACGAATCCCGCGGGCGTGACCGCCGCCGCGCTGACCGCCATCGGGCTGTTGCTTCTGGTGGGCGCAACCGGCAAGTCCGCGCAAATCCCCTTGTACGTCTGGTTGCCGGACGCCATGGAGGGCCCCACGCCGGTCTCCGCCCTGATCCACGCGGCGACCATGGTGACCGCCGGCGTCTACATGGTGGCCCGCTGCGCTCCCATCTATCTGCAAGCGCCGCTGGCGCTGGAAGCGGTGGCCTGGGTCGGGCTGGCCACGGCGTTTTTCTCCGCCACTATCGGCTTGGCGCAGAACGACATCAAGAAGGTCTTTGCTTATTCGACCGTCTCCCAGCTCGGCTACATGTTCCTGGGGCTTGGGGCCGGGGCATTCTCGGCCGGGATCTTTCATCTAGTGACGCACGCGTTTTTCAAGGCGCTGCTGTTCCTCGGGGCGGGCAGTGTGATCCACGCGCTGGGCGGCGAGCAGGACCTGCGGAACATGGGGGGCCTGCGCAAGCACATCCCGGTCACGTTCTTCACCATCCTGTGCGCCGCGGTGGCGATCGCCGGCGTGCCTCCGTTCTCCGGGTTTCACAGCAAGGACGCCATCCTGATCGCGGCCTATCATCATTCGCCGCTGATGTTCTGGATCGGAGTGATTACCGCCGGGCTGACAGCGTTCTACGTCTTCCGGGCGGTGTTCCTCGCATTTTTCGGCAGCTACCGGGGGCAGGCGCATCCTCATGAGTCGCCCAAGGTGATGACCCTGCCGCTGGCGGCGCTGGCGCTGTTGTCGCTCGGAGGCGGCTATTTCGACGTGCCGCGCTGGCTCCACCCGTTGTTTCCGGCGGCCGAAGAGGCTCACGAACCCTGGCTGGTCTACGTCTCGGTGGCCGCGGGCCTGATCGGAATCCTGGCGGCCTATGGGTTGTACGTGGCTCGGCCCGGGCTGGCCGGCCAGATCGCGGACCGGTTGGGCGCGCTCTACCGCTTGGTCTACAACAAGTACTTCGTGGATGAGATCTACGACCGGGCGGTGGTGCGGCCCGTGGTCGACGGTTCCCAAACGGTGCTGTGGCGCGGCGTGGACGTGGGGCTGATCGACGGCGCGGTGAACGGCATTGGGAGCTGGGCCAGAGGCACGGGCGCGGTGCTACGGCTGGTTCAGAGCGGCAACATCCGCAGCTATGCCGCCTGGGTGGTTTGGGGATCGCTGGTGGCTTTGCTGGGGTTCGTGGCCGCGGGAGGTCTGCGATGAGCGCCGTGTTGAACCTCTGCCTGGCTCTGCCGCTGGCCGCCTCGCTGCTGTTGCTGTTCATCCCCGGCCATCGCCATCGCCTCATCCGGATCTTTTCGCTCGCGGCTTCGCTGGCCGTGTTCGCCGTCTCCCTGCTGCTGGCCGTCCGTTTCAACCGCGCCGGCGGAGGTTTTCAGTTCGCCACCGATATTCCCTGGATCACCTCGCCCGCCATCCGTTACCACATCGCCGTGGACGGCCTCAGCCTCTGGTTGGTGATCCTCAGCACGCTGCTAACGCCGCTTGCGGTCGTGGTTTCCTGGAAACACATCGCGCACCGCGTCAAGGAGTTCCACGTCCTGCTGTTGTTGCTGGAATTCGGGCTGATCGGGGTCTTCGTGGCCCTGGACCTGTTCCTGTTTTACGTCTTTTGGGAAGTCTCGCTGGTCCCGATGTACTTCCTGATCGGCGTATGGGGACACGAACGCCGCATCTACGCTGCGGTCAAGTTCTTCTTGTTTACGATGGCCGGCTCGGTGCTCATGCTGGCGGCGTTCATCTACCTGTACAACCTGACCGGGACCTTCGACTACCTGGCCTTGTCCGAACGGCTCGCGGGGCGGGGCATGGCGCTGGACCCAACCGCCGAGAGTCTGCTGTTTCTGGCCTTCTTCCTCGCCTTCGCGATCAAGGTGCCGCTGTTCCCGTTGCACACCTGGCTGCCGGATGCCCACGTGGAGGCGCCCACGGCGGGCTCGGTCATCCTCGCTTCCGTCATGCTGAAGATGGGGACGTACGGCTTGGTCCGCTTCTGCCTGCCGTTGTTCCCCTCCGCCTCCCGGGAACATGCTCCATGGATCGTGACCCTGGCCATTATCGGCATCCTCTACGGCGCGCTGGTGGCGATGGTGCAGCCCAACATGAAGAAGCTGGTGGCTTACTCCTCGGTGAGCCATCTCGGATTTGTGGTGCTCGGAATCTTCTCTTTCAATCCCATCGCGCTCGATGGCGCGGTCTACCAAATGTTGAACCACGGCATCTCGACCGGCGCATTGTTCATCCTGGTCGGCTATCTCTACGAGCGGAGACATACGCTTGAGATCGCAGGCTACGGCGGCGTCGCCAACCCGGCGCCGTGGCTGGCCGCTGTCTTCCTGATCACTTCCCTGGCCAGCCTGGGGCTGCCGCTGCTGAACAATTTCGTGGGCGAATTCCTGGTGCTTCAGGGCGCGGCGATGGTGAATTTCAAATGGGCGGCGTTTGCGGCGCTGGGCGTGGTGCTCTCCGCCTGCTATCTGTTGTGGCTGTATCAGAGGGCCTTCCTGGGCCAGGCGGCCGAGGCCGTGAAGGCCCATGTGACGGACTTGACGCCGCGCGAATGGGCCGGCGTGCTGCCGCTGGTCGTGCTCATGGTCTGGATGGGAGTGGCCAGCCGGACATTCCTTGTCCCCATTGCCGCCGCCAACGCGCGCATCTTGGAGCGGTCGACGCGGGGCCTGATCTATCACGTGCAGAACCCCGAAATCCCGCCGCGGCAGGAGGTGGCCCGTGCCCGCTGAGTTTGCGCCTTCCTCCGCTGAGATTCTACGGTTTCTTCCGGAGACGATCCTGATCGTGAGCGGCGCGCTGCTCATGGTCCTTTCGGTGTTCTGGCGCAATCATGCCACCCGGCGCTTCGTTCCTTTGTCTTTGTTGTTGCTGCTGGCGGCAGCAGCCGCTTCGGTGGCCGCGCACCGCGATCCGGGCCCGGCGTTCCGGGAGATGATCTCGGCCGACAGTTTCGCCGCCTACTTCCGGGTCTTGGTCATCGCGGCGGCGGCGCTCACGGTCCTGGTTTCCTCCCAATACCTGCGGCGCGAGCGCAGCGAGGCCGGCGAGTATTATGCCCTGGTCCTGCTCTCCACTGCCGGCCAGTGCATCATGGCCAGCGCTTCGGAGCTGATCATGCTGTTCATCGGCCTGGAGATCTCTTCTCTGGCCAGTTACGTCCTGGCCGGCTATTTGCGAGACGACCGCCGGGCCAATGAGGCCGCCCTGAAGTATTTTTTGCTGGGTTCGTTCGCCACCGGTTTTCTCCTTTTCGGAATCGCCTGGACCTACGGTTTGACGGGCTCCACGTTTCTGGAGGATATCCGGGCGGGATTGAGCGATGCGGCCCCCGAGCTTTCCCCAATCCTTCTAGCCATGGCCGCGTCGCTGGTCTTCGTCGGGCTGGCGTTTAAGATCTCGGCTTGGCCCTTCCAGGCGTGGACCCCGGACGTCTACCAGGGCGCTCCGGCGCCGGTGGCCGCCTTCCTGGCGGCCGGGCCCAAAGCGGCCGCCTTCGCAGTCCTGATCCGGATCTTTATGACCGCCTTCGAGCCGATGAGCGCCCGCTGGGAGCCGCTGCTTTGGCTCACGGCGCTTCTCACCATGGTCATCGGAAATTTCGCGGCTTTGACCCAAACCAACATCAAGCGTTTGCTGGCTTACAGCTCCATCGCCCACGCCGGTTACATGCTGGTGGCCATCACCGCGGCTTCCGAGACCGGCATGGCGGCCGTCCTGTTCTACCTGGCGGCCTATACGCTGATGAACGTCGGCGCGTTTGCCGTAGTGATTCACGTCTGCCGGAAGGGCGAACAGTTCGTGCAGATCCAGGACTTCAGCGGCTTGGCCGAGCGCCAGCCGGCGACGGCGGCGCTATTCTCCCTGTTCCTGCTTTCCCTGGTGGGCATACCGCTAACCGCAGGCTTCTTCGGAAAGTTCTACATCTTCAAGGCCGCGCTCGACGCGAATCTCATTTGGCTGACCGTCCTCGGCCTCCTCAATAGCGCTGTGGCGGCTTACTATTACTTGCGCATTTTGGTCGTCATGTACATGCACCCGCCCTCGGAAGCCGCTTCGGATCTGCCTCCGCTCGACGGGGCTCTCAAGGCCGCAGTGTACGCATCGGCGTTGGGCACGCTTTTGTTGGGAGTGTTCCCCTCTTTGGTCCTGAACTTCGCCGCCAAGTCCGCGGGACTGATCCGCTAGCGGAAGCAAGATTCGTTCTGGCCGGCCAGAGTTTTGCTCCCCTTCCCGTGCGGGTTGCGCCCCAGCGGGCATCGCGCTCCTAACGGTCTCCGATTTGGTATACTACGGTTTCACATTCGGAATGTCCGTCGCACGCCACCATCACCACCATCCGGGCGCATCGAGCGCGACGGGCTGATTTCTGAGCAATTCCCAGGATTTTAGAAAGCACGCCCGCCGCAGTTTCGGCGGGCGTTTTTATTGGTGCATACGATGAAGCTCAATTTCGACAAACTCGGCGGTTTGGCCCCGGCCATCGTTCAGGACGCCGAGACAGGCCGGGTGCTTATGGTCGGTTTCATGAACGAGGAGGCCTTCCGGCGCACAGTGGAGAGCGGCTACGCCACCTTCTACAGCCGTTCCCGGAACAAGCTCTGGATGAAGGGCGAGACCTCCGGCCACCGGCTGGAGGTCCGGGAGATTCAAGTGGACTGCGACGAGGACGCGGTGCTGCTGCGGGTCCGCGCGCACGGGCCGGGCGTCTGTCATGAAGGTTACCGGAGCTGCTTTTTCCGCACGCTCCGCGACGGCCAGTGGGTGGTCAACGAGGAAAGGACCTACGACCCCGCCCAGACTTATGGAGGCGCACAATGAAGGTAAAACTCGGCATCCCCAAAGGCAGCCTGGAACAGGCCACCATCGATTTGTTCCGCCGGGCCGGCTTCCACATCTCCACCAGTTCGCGTTCCTACTTCCCTTCCATCGACGACCCGGAGATAGAATGCATGATGATCCGCGCTCAGGAGATGGCGCGGTACGTCGAGGACGGAGTGCTCGACGCCGGGCTGACCGGCCTGGACTGGGTGCTGGAAACCGAGGCCCGGGTGCATACCGTCGCCGATCTGATCTACGCCAAGCAGAGCTTCGGCAAGGTGCGGTGGGTGCTGGCCGCGCCCGAGGCCAGCCCGTTTCAGACCGTCAAGGACCTGGAAGGGAAGATCATCGCCACCGAGCTGGTGGGCGTCACCCGGCGCTACCTCGAGAAGCACGGCGTGCGCGCCAAGGTCGAGTTCAGTTGGGGCGCCACCGAAGTGAAGCCGCCCGTGCTCGCCGACGCCATCGTCGAGGTGACCGAAACCGGCTCTTCGCTGCGCGCCAACAAGCTTCGGATTTTAGACACGGTGCTGGAGTCGAACACCCAGCTCATCGCCAACCTGGACTCTTGGGCGGACCCCGTCAAGCGCCGCAAGTTGGAGGATATCCGCATGCTGCTGGAGGGTGCGATTGCGGCCCTGGGTAAGGTCGGCTTGATGTTGAACGTCAGCAAGGCAGACCTGCCCAAGGTTCTCGCCGTGCTGCCCGCGCTCAAGAAACCCACCATCAGCCACCTGAGCGACGAGGACTGGCTGGCGGTCAACACCGTTCTGGACGAATCCACCGTCCGGATCATCATCCCGCGGCTGAAGGAAGCGGGAGCGGAGGGGATCGTCGAGTACCCGCTCAATAAAATCGTTCTTTGAGGGAGCCATGCTGCGCATTCTCGAATATCGCCAGGCCCGCTCGTTCCTGCGGCGGCGCGCCGTGCGCCTCAACGAAGCCGAGCGGGTTGTGGCCCCCATTTTGGAGGCCGTTCGCAAGCAGGGGGACGCCGCGCTGCTCCGCTACGCCAAGCAGTTGGATGGGGTGGACCGCCGGGCCAAGACCCTCGCCCTCGATTCCGAGGAGTTGGTTCGCGCCTCCCGCGAGCTGGGGCCGGAGTTCCGGCGGGCGCTGAAGACCGCATCAAAAAACATCCGCGTTTTCGCGCGCAAGCAATTGCCCAAGCCCTGGATGGAACAACTTGCCGGCGGCCTTAAGGCCGGGCAGATCGTGCGCCCGCTGGATGCCGCCGCCGCTTACATCCCCTCCGGACGGTACCCGCTGCCATCGACTCTTCTGATGACGGTCATCCCGGCGCAAGTGGCGGGAGTAAGCAGAATCTGCGTCGCCTCTCCGCGGCCCTCGCTGGAGATCCTCGGCACGGCCGGCTGGCTGGGCGTCCGGGAGTTTTTCCGCATGGGAGGCGCGCACGCCATCGCCGCCTTCGCCTTCGGCACGGAGACGGTCCCGAAAGTGGACCGCATCGTCGGGCCGGGCAATGCTTACGTGGCTGCGGCCAAGAAACTGCTCGCCGGCGAGGTGGGCATTGACTTTGTGGCCGGTCCCACCGAGATCTTGATTCTGGCCGAAGAGGGAAACCCGGCGGCGCTGGCCGCCGACCTGCTCGCTCAGGCCGAACACGACACCGAGGCCGCGGCTGTGCTGGTCACCACCAGCCGGCGGCTCGCCCGCGCCGTCGCGCTTGAGGCGGAGCGCCGGCTCGAAGATTTGCCCACCGCGGCAACGGCGCGCGAAGCCCTCCGCCGCAACAGCGCGGTCATTCTGGTTCCCTCGCTCGAGGCGGGCATCGAACTGGTGAACCGTTTCGCCCCCGAACATCTCAGTATTCCTTCCACGGACCTGCTGCCCCACATCCGCAGCGCGGGCAGCATCTTCGTCGGCCCGTTCAGCCCCGAAGCCGCCGGAGACTACGCCAGCGGGACCAACCACGTGCTGCCGACCTCCGGCTATGCCCGCATCCGCGGCGGACTGTCGGCGGCGGATTTCGTCAAGGTCATCTCCGTGCAGCAGTTGAGCCCCAAAGGATTGCGTGCCCTGGCCCCCGCCATTACCACACTGGCCCGGGCCGAAGGCTTGGAAGCGCACGCGCGCTCGGTGGAGGTGCGTCTCCGTGGCTGACCCGAATCCCGTCCAAACCGCCCGCTTGCGGCCGCGCCAGGCCGTTCTGCGCATGGCCCCCTACTCGCCGCCGACGGCGGGGCGGGCCGGAAAACTGCGCCTCGATTTCAACGAGAACACCATCGGCGCGCCTCCCCATGTGGTGGAAGCGCTGCGCCGCAGGCTGGAGCCGGGCCTTCTGGCTGTCTATCCCGAATACGGCGAGGTCCGCGCGGCTCTGGCCTCCTATTTCCAGGTTTCCCCGGAGCAGCTCCTGCTCACCAACGGCACCGATGAAGCGATCCAGGTCATCATTAATACCTATGTCGACGACGGCGATGAGGTGCTGCTTCTGCGCCCCTCCTACGCCATGTACCGCTTCTATGCGGATGTCGCGGGCGCTGCGGTCCGGGAGATCAGCTACCGGCCTGAGGACCTCGCTTTCCCGCTGGAAGAGCTCCTGGAGGCCATCGGGCCGGCCACCCGCGCCATCCTGATCGCGAATCCCAACAACCCCACCGGCACGGCCGCCACCCGGGAACAACTGGAGAAGATCCTCGACAAAGCCGCGCAGGCCGCCGTGTTGGTCGATGAGGCCTATTTTGAGTTTTGCGGCGTCACCCTGCTGCCGCTCGCCGGCCGCGCGCCGAACCTGTTTGTGAGCCGCACCTTTTCCAAGGTCTTCGGCATGGCCGCCCTGCGGCTGGGCTGCGTGTTCTCCCATGAGGACAACATCCGATTCCTGCACAAAGCGCAGTCGCCTTACAGCGTGAACATGCTGGCCGCGATGGCCGCCGCGGAAGCGGTGAAGGACGACCGCTATGTGAGGGAGTACGCGGCCGAAGTGCTCGCCGCCCGGGACCTGGTTTATCAAGGGCTGGACCGCCTCGGCATCCCCTACTACCGCAGCCAGGCCAACTTCGTGCTCATGCGCGCCGGCGAGCGGGCCATCGAGATCCGCGACAAGCTGCGCGCCGCCGGCGTTCTGGTTCGGGACCGCAGCTATGAGCTGCCCGGCTGCGTGCGGGTCACGGTGGGCACGCGCGAGCAGGTGCGGCGTTTCCTGGAAGCTCTGGAGGAAATCTGGTGAGCCGCGAAGTCATCGTCTTTGACATGGACGGAGTTCTGGTGGACGTTTCGGGCTCCTACCGCGAAACCATCCGCCAGACAGTCCGGCATTTCACCGGCACGGAGATCTCTCACGAGCGCATCCAGGAGCTGAAGAACGCCGGCGGCTGGACCAACGACTGGGCCGTGGCCCACCGCCTCATCCAGGATCTGGGATTTCAAGTCCGCTATGAGGACGTGGTGGCGAAGTTTCAGGAACTGTTTCTGGGCGCCGGCGATGGTCCGGGGCTGATCCGGCAGGAGCGGTGGGTCGCCCGTCCCGGCCTCTTGGAGCGCCTCAGCGGCCGCGCCGCGCTGGCCGTCTTCACCGGACGCCCGCGCGCGGAAGCCCGGCTGACGCTCGACCGCTTCGCGGGCGGCGTCGTGTTCGATCCCGTCGTGGGCGCCGAAGACGTGGATCGCGGCAAACCCGCGCCCGACGGCCTCCTGCTCATTGCCCGGCGGACCGGCGCCGGCCGGATGTGGTACGTGGGCGACACGGTCGACGATGCCCGCAGCGCTCAGGCCGCCGGGGTCCCGTTCATCGGCGTCGCCGCGCCTCACGCCCCGCTGCGCCAACAACTGGTGGAGCTGTTCCAGGCGCTCGGCGCGCGGGCGGTCATCGAAGACATCAATCAGCTCGAAGGAGTGCTCTGAAATGCGCAGCGCTTCCCTCCGCCGGGACACCAAAGAAACTCAGATCCGCGGCCGCCTCAACATCGACGGCCAGGGGCGGTACCGCATCTCTACCGGCATCCGCTTCCTCGACCACATGCTCGAACTGTTCGCCAAGCACGGCGCCTTTGATTTGGAGCTGGAAGCCAAGGGCGATCTGGACGTGGACCAACACCACACGGTCGAAGACACCGGCATCGTCCTGGGCCAGCTCTTCGCCAAGGCTCTCGGCAGCCGCCGCGGCATCAACCGGGCGGGCTACTTCGTGCAGCCCATGGATGAGACGCTCGCGGTGGTTGCCGTTGATTTGGGCGGGCGTCCGGCTTTGGTTTACCGCGACCTGGTGCGCGCGCGCAAGGTGGGCGGCTTCGACGCCGAGCTGGCGGAAGACTTCTTTCAGGCTTTTGCGGTGAACGCCGGGGCGAACGTTCATGTGAAGGTGCTGTACGGCCGGTCGAGCCACCACAAGCTGGAAGCCGTCTTCAAATGCTTCGCACGGGCGATGCGGTATGCCTGCTCGCGCGACGCCCGGCTGCGCGGCCAGTTGCCATCGACCAAGGGCTTGCTATGATCGCGATTCTCGACTACGGCGCCGGCAACCTGCGCTCGGTGGAGAACGCTCTGGCGGCGCTGGGAGCGGAATACTGCCTGGTTCGTGATCCGGAAGGGCTGCGCGCCGCGCGAAAGATCATCCTGCCGGGCGTAGGCCACTTCGGCCATATGATCTCTTCCCTGGACGCGATGGCGGTCCGCGAGCCGCTGCGGGACGCGATCCGCGGCGGCGTGCCCTTCCTGGGCATCTGCCTGGGATTGCAGGCGCTCTTCTCCGGCAGCGAAGAGGCGCCGGAGGCGGCGGGGCTTGGATTCCTCCAGGAACGGGTGCGGCGTTTTCCGGCCACGGCGCGCGTTCCGCAGATGGGATGGAACCGCCTGGAGCCGGTCCGCGAAAGCCGCCTGCTGGCCGGAACGCCGCCGGGTTCTTACGTTTACTTCGCGCACAGCTACTATGCGCCGGTGACCGGCGCCACCGCCGCCGTGAGCGCCTATGCCGTGCCCTTCACCGCTTTATTGGAAGATGGCGGCGTGTTCGGCGTTCAGTTCCATCCCGAAAAGTCCGGCGCCGTGGGCCTGCGCATCCTGCGCAACTTTGTGGAGTTGTAAAAAGGCATGCTGGCCAAACGCATCATTCCGTGTCTGGACGTCACCGCCGGCCGCGTCGTCAAGGGCGTCCATTTTGTGAATCTGCGCGATGCGGGGGACCCTGTGGAGCTGGCCGAGCGCTACAACGATCAGGGCGCCGATGAGCTGGTCTTCCTCGATATCACCGCCTCCAGCGACAACCGCGCGATCATGGCCGACGTCGTCGAGCGCACCGCGCGCAAGGTGTTCATCCCTCTCACGGTCGGAGGCGGGATCCGCTCGGTGGCCGACGCGCGGCGCATCTTGATGGTTGGAGCCGACAAAGTCAGCGTCAACACCGCCGCCATTCGCCGGCCGGAGTTGATCACCGAACTCAGCCGCGAGTTCGGGTCCCAGGCGGTGGTGCTGGCCATCGACGCCAAGCGAAAGCCGGGCGGCTGGTGGAGCGTCTTCACCCGCGGCGGACGCGACGACGAACACATGGACGCCGTCGAGTGGGCCATGCGCGGCGAGGCTCTGGGCGCCGGCGAGATCTTGCTCACCTCCATGGATGCCGACGGCGTGCAGACCGGTTTCGACTGCGAGTTGACCCGCGCCGTCTCCCGCGCCACCCGCATTCCGGTGATCGCTTCAGGCGGCGCCGGCAAGCCCGAAGACTTCCTGCGGGTGCTCACCGAGGGCGAAGCCGACGCAGCCCTAGCGGCCTCCATCTTCCATTACGGAACGTACACGGTGGGCGATCTGAAAGAGTATCTGGATGCCCACGGCATCCCAGTGAGGCGCGCATGATCATCCCCTGCATCGATTTGATGGACGGCAAGGTCGTACAACTCGTCCAGGGGCGCCAGAAAGCCCTGGAAGGCGGCGCCCCGGAGGAGATGCTGGAGAAGTTCAAAGCCTTTCCGGAAATCCAGGTCATCGATCTGGATGCCGCCCTCGGCCGGGGTTCCAACGACGAGATCGTCGCCTTCCTCGCCGCCCGGGCCGTCACGCGGGTGGGAGGCGGAGTGCGGACGCCGGACAAGGCGCGCCGCTTGGTGGAACTGGGCGCCCGCAAGGTGATCATCGGCACGGCCGCGTTTCGCCCGGAAGGCATCCATGAATCTTTCTTGGAGCAGGCTGTCGCCGCCATCGGCCGTGAACGCATCTTGATCGCCCTGGACTCGATGCACGGCCGCATCGTGGTGAAAGGCTGGCGGCAGGCGACCAACTGGAGGGCCGAGCAACTCATCCAGCGCCTGGAACCCTATTGTTCCGGCTTCCTGTGCACCTACGTCGACAAAGAAGGCATGCTTCAGGGCACCGATTTGGAGTGGTTCCGGCGCCTGCGCGCCCTCACCGGTTTAGAGCTGACCGCCGCCGGCGGAATCACCACCTTGGAAGAGGTTCTCGAACTGCAACGCATGGGCGTCCACGCCGCCCTGGGCATGGCGATTTACACAGGTAAGCTGGACCTGGGCGAGCTGGCCCGGCTTCAGACATCTTGAATTGGCCGCCGGATTGCATAGGGATACTGGGGAACCTCCTTTAATACGTACAATAAGAAGTGGAATCCGCGGCCGCCGGAGGAATCTGACCCACGCATGAGTGAAAAGACCCGCAAGCGCAACCCCAAAGCCCCTCGCCAGGCGCTCCCCCTGCTGCCGGTCGAGCAGCGCGTCACCAGCAGCGCCGAAGTGGCATTGGGCTTCCAGATGGAACAGGCCCTCATCGAGGCGCGCCGGTGCCTGGACTGCAAGGATCCCAAGTGCGTGGAGGCCTGCCCGCTCAACATCGACATCAAGTCGTTCATCGCCCGGATGGTGGACGGCGACTTCGCCGCCGCCTTCGAAGTTTTGAGTCAACACACGCCGTTTCCCGGCGTTTGCGGCCGGGTCTGCCAGTATGAGCTGTTTTGCGAAAAGGCCTGCCTGCTCGGCAAGAAGTTGGAGCCGGTCGCCATCGGCTCTCTGGAGCGCTTCGTCGCCGATTACGCCGCGGCCACAGGTCAGATCTGCCTGAACGCGCCCGGCCCCAAGCCGCAGGGACCGAAGGTCGCCCTGGTGGGCAGCGGCCCCGCCTCGATGATCGCCGCGCATGACCTGGTCCGCAACGGCTACCGCGTGACGATTTTCGAAGCGCTGCACGAGCTGGGCGGCGTGTTGGCCTATGGCATTCCGCCGTTCCGCTTGCCGCGCGAGATCCTCAAGCGGGAGATCGAGCGGCTCAAGGCCATGGGCGTGGAATTCTACACCGATTTCATCGTGGGCAAGACCGCCACGATCGAAGAACTTTTTGAAGAAGGCTACGAGGCGATCTTCGTGGGCACCGGGGCCGGCTTGCCGCACTTGCTCGGCATCCCTGGAGAGAACCTGATCGGCGTTTACACCGCCAACGAGTTTCTGACGCGCATCAACCTGATGCAGGCCTACAAGTTCCCGGAAACCGACACGCCCGTGCTGGTGGGCAAGCGGACGATCGTGGTCGGCGGCGGCAATTCGGCGATGGACGCCGCCCGCTGGGCGAGGCGGTTCGGCAGCGACACGACCATTCTGTTCCGCCGCGGCCGGGCTGAACTGCGGGCCAGGCTGGCCGAAATCGAGCACGCCGAAGAAGAGGGCGTGAAGTTCGAGTTCCTGGCCGCGCCCGTGCGCCTGATCGGCGATGAGAACGGCATGGTCCGCGAGATGGAGTGCATCCGCATGGAGCTTGGCCCGCCTGACGACACCGGCCGGCCCTCGCCGATTCCCATTCCGGGTTCAGAATACCGGATCCCTGTGGACACAGTGGTGGCCGCCATCGGGCAAAGCCCGAATCCGACGCTCCAGCGCGCCACGCCGCAGTTGCTCACCAAGCGCGGCAAAATCGTCATCGACGAAAGCGGGCAAACCAGCCTGCCGATGGTGTACGCCGGCGGCGACGTGGTCCGCGGCGGCTCCACCGTCATCCAGGCGATGCGGGATGGGAGGGCGGCGGCCAAGGCCATTCACCGCGCCCTGACGGAACGCCATGCAGCAGAGGCCGGCCAGGAGGCGGCCGCCGGAGAGCTGGCCGTGGAGGACAAGGCGTGAACCTGATACTGAAAAAGCGGCAGTTGACCCCGGAGATCGCCTGGTTTGAAGTGGAGGCGCCCCGCATCGCGCGGCGCTGGAAACCCGGGCAGTTCATCATCATCCGCCCCAACCAGGACAGCGAACGCATCCCGCTCACGATCGTCGACGGGGACCCCTCCCGGGGCAGCATCGTGATGGTCGTCCAAGCCGTCGGCAAAACGACGCGCATTACGGTCGCCAAGCAGGAGGGCGAGTATTTCGCCGATGTGGTGGGGCCGCTGGGCGAACCCGCCGGCATCGAAAAGGCAGGCCACGTCCTCTGTGTCGGCGGCGGAGTCGGCGTGGCCGAGCTGCTCCCCGTGGCGCGCGCGTTCCGGCAGGCGGGCAACTTCGTCACCGCCATGTGCGGGGCTCGGACCGCCTCTTTGCGCATCCTCGATGAGGAGTTGCGCCAGGCTGCCGACGAGGTCATCTGGGCCACCGACGACGGCACGGCGGGCTTTCACGGCAACGTAGTCCAATGTATGGCCGCCTGGCGAGCCCAGCAGAATGCCCCTCCGGCCACCGTTCATGTCATCGGCCCGATTCCCATGATGCGCGCTGCGGCGGATCTCACCCGCCAGTGGGGCGTTCCCACCTTCGCCAGCCTCAACCCGATCATGATCGACGGCACGGGCATGTGCGGCGGTTGCCGCATCACCGTCGGAGGAAAGGTCCGCTTCGCCTGCGTCGAAGGCCCCGAATTCGACGCCCACCAAGTGGATTTCGATGAGCTGATCCGCCGCACCAACGCTTACCGGACCCAGGAACGCCTCGTGCTCGAGCAGCACGAATGCAAGCTGAAGCTGGCGAACTGAGCTTCGGCGGGCCTGCCCGTGGCTGTTCCTGTCAGGCGGCGGAGGCTTCCCGGATCTTCCGGCTGGCGCGGCTGAGTAAAACCGCCACGGTGCCGGATTTCAGGCCCAGCGCGGAAGCGATCTCTGTCTGCTTCATCCCGCGCAGCCGCAGCCGCAGGCAGTCCCGTTCCCGGGGCGACAGCAATCCTTCCAACTCCCGCTCGAGTTCCCGTCCCTGCACGCTCCAAAAAGGGTCTTGCGCCGGATCGGAAACCGCCGCCGCAGCCTCCAGATCCGCGTTCTCAACAACGGCCATCCGCTTTTTGGCGTCCAAAAGATAGTTGCGGAGCACCGCCGCCAGCCAGGCGCGGGGATTGTCGATTTCGAGCCCTTCCTGGCGCGAGATCAAGTAACGCAAGAAGCACTCCTGAACGGCGTCCTGCGCCAGCCATCCATCTCCGGCCAGAGTCCATGCGTAGCGCGTCAAGGCGCCTGAGTAGCGCTGGTACAAACCTGCGGTCTCTTCGACCGCCGCAGCCGTACGCGAGCGCGTTCCGCATAAGATTCGCATGGGTTGTGTTACCTAAAGATGAGAATAACCCAACCCTCGGTCTTTCGAAATGTTATCTTTCGTTATCAATGCATATTAACCTTCTATAGGTTACCGGTTTGGTGCTACATCCGCGATCAAGTAAGTAAAGGATTCGCCGCCCTCAATCGTCTTAGGAATGCAGGCCGCATAGCCTCCAGGTCCCACGGGCCGGGCGGGGAGTCCTCCCTGGCTGCGCAAGCCGGGGGACGGCTAAGGCGGCGGGAGCGGAAACGAATGGCTTCCATGCACAACCGGAGTTCTATCGGATTGGTCCAAGCGGCTCGGCGCCGCTCGGGGCATAGTGTGCTGGAAGTCGCGCTGTTGAGCCCCTGGATCTTCTTCCTCTTTATCGGCGCGCTCGACTGGGGCTTTTTCTCTTATGCCCTGCTCAGCACACAGAGCGCCGCGCGGGTGGCCACGCTGTACACGTCCTCCTCCAATGCCACCGCCGCAGATCAGGCTGCCGCGTGCCAGTATGTGCTGGAAGAGCTGCGGCGGCTGCCCAACATCGGAACGGCGGTCCAATCGTGCAGCAGCCTCCCCGTGATTGTGACCGCCCAGCGGGTCGATCAGAACTCCAATCCGCCAAGCGCCGACAGGGCCCCGGCCTCCCGGGTGACCGTCACCTACCAAACCGTGCCGCTCATCCCAATCCCGGGCCTTCTGCCGGGCCAGCTGACCATCACGCACTCGGCGGAGATGCGCATCAGGGGATAGCCGTATGTTCGCAGTCCGGAGCAAGAAAGGCAGCGCGCTGATCGAATTCACCTTGGTGGGTCTTCCGATCATGTTCCTGTTGCTGGCGACCTTCGAGATGGCGCGGGGCATGTGGACCTATCACACGCTGGCTCATGCTCTGCGCCGGGGCCTGCGCAGCGCCGTGGTCCACGGGCAGAGCTGCGGCGCGAACAGCAACAACTGCACCTGGACCGTGGCCGACGTGGTTCAGGCAGTCCGGCAGGCGGGCGTCGGCCTGGATCCGCAGCGGCTCAATCTGACGCTGATCTCCGAGGCAGGCTCGATCGCCTGCAATCCTGTGACCGCCTGCTCGGGGAACGCCTCGCTTTGGCCGCCCGCCAACGTGAACGCTCCAGGACGACGGGTGACGCTCTCGGCGACTTATGGTTTTCAATCCGCCATGGTCCTCTTTTGGCCGGGCGCGCCGGTTATGAGCATGGCCGGAACGTTGAACCTCCCTGCGGAGACCACGCAGGCGATTCAGTTTTGAGTGGATCCCATGCGCGGCCCCTCTCCCAATCCCAGCGACGGCCGGCGCGGTCAGGCGCTCGTTCTGGTGACCGCCTCTTTGTTTGTCATGCTGGGGATGCTGAGCCTGGTGGTGGACCTGGGCTGGGCGCACTACCGCCGCGAAGCGGCTCAGGCCGCCGCGGATGCGGCCGCGCTGGCCGCAGCTCAGGCCGCTTTGGAAGCTTCGGGTGGTGGCTCGGTGAGCTGCGGTTCGCAGGTGGTTTGCCAGACCACGCCTCAGAACTGCTCCAATCCGCCGCAAAGTCCGCCCTCGGATAACTTCGGCGCCGGCTGTCTCTACGCCGCGGCAAACGGCTTCCGCCACGCCGGTCCGCAGTCGGTCCGGCTCGCTTCGGGGACCACCAGCCCGCCCCCAACTGCGCCGGGCGTGAACGCCCGCTACTGGGTCACCGCCTATGTGAGCGAAAACACCCCGCGGCTGTTTTCCGGTATCCTGGGCAACGCCGCCAGCGTCGCCGCCCGCGCCACCGCCATCATCCCGCCCTCCACCGGAGGAGGATGCATCTACGTGCTGCGGCCTACGGGAACCTCAGTCACCAACAATGGAAATGCCTACATCGAGAGCGGCTGCGGCGTGTACGTAAACTCCAACAGCAGCACGGCGGTCCTGCTCAATGGCAACGCCGCCATCCGGGCCACCGGCTCAGGTTCGGTGAACATCGTCGGCAACTGGCGCGGCAATGGCAACGCTTATATCCAACCTTCGCCCAACATCGGCGTCCAGCCGGCCGCCGACCCGTTCGCCAATCTCCAGCCTCCCGAGGTGGGCGCCTGCACCAGCGGCGGAGTCACCTTGAATGGCCGTCAAAGCGCGACCATCAATCCGGGAGTCTACTGCGGGTCCATCACTCTCAACGGCCAGACCAGCCTCACCATGAATCCCGGCTTGTACATCTTGAAAAACGGGATCACCATCAATGGGGGCTCCACACTGACCGCCAACGGAGTCACGATTTACAACCAGGGCGGCGCCATCACGATCAACGGCTCCAGCGGCGCAACGCTGAGCGCGCCGGAATCAGGCCCCTGGCAAGGGATTCTTATCTTCCAAGCTCGCAACAACAGCAACGGCGCAACCTTGAACGGCGGCGCTGCCCTGCGCGTGACCGGAGCGCTCTACTTCCCCAACGCATCGCTCACCTTCAACGGCAACGGAGCCTCCGACGGGGCCAGCACCACCCTCGTGGCCTACAGTATCACCCTAAACGGAAACGCCTACATTAGCAATCCGGCCACCACTCCCTACAGCGGCGGTTCGGCGGCGCGCGTCGCTCTGGTCGAATAGCACCGGCCGGTTTTCACCAAAGATTCACATATTTCCAGCGGCTCTGTAACTCCGCCTTGATAGCCTCGGAGTGAATCACTCAGGAGGTCAATACCCATGCGACATTCTGCATGCCGGGCCTTGTTGCTGGCGCTGTTGTGTCTTTCAATACAGGCTGTCTACGCCCAGGTCGACCGGGCAACCTTGAACGGAACCGTTACAGATCCTTCCGGCGCCATAGTTCCTGGCGCGCAGGTCACCGCCGAAGCCCCAATGATCGGCGTGAAGCGCCAAACGCTCACCGACGCCGCCGGAGTCTATCGGCTTCCGTCGCTGCCGGTCGGAAGCTACGTCCTCACGGTAGTCAAGGACGGATTCCAAACCAAGAAGATCGAAGGGCTGGTTCTTACCGTCGGACAAGTCCGAACGCTGGATGTCCCGTTGGACATTACGGCTACCGCCACCGAAGTGGTCGTCACCGCCGAAGCTCCGGCGCTGCAACAGAACAACGCCGAGATCGGGCTGGCCATTGACCAGAATCAAGTCTCAGCCATTCCCCTAAATGGCAGAAACTGGACCGCGCTGCTGATGCTTGCGCCAGGCGCCACTAATACCGGCGAAGGCAACCAGAACACGATCCGTTTCAATGGCCGTTCCCGCGACGACAACAACTTTACCTTCGACGGCGTCGACGCCACCGGCGTCAAAGACCCGCGCCAGGAAGCCAACCTGCGGCTCAACATCTCGCTCGACGCCATCAGCGAGTTCCGCGTCAGCAGCGGGCTGTACAACGCCGAGAGCGGCAACGGCGCCGGAGCCCAGATGAACCTGGTCTCTAAGAGCGGCTCGAACGAGTTCCATGGGGGGCTGTTTGAATACTTCCGCAACGACAAGCTGGACGCCCGCCGCCCCACCGACCTGTTGGGCAAGCCTCCGTTCCGGCTGAACCAGTTCGGGGGCAATCTAGGCGGCAGGATTGTCCAGGACAAAACGTTCTTCTTTATGAACTACGAAGGTCTCGAGCAACGCCTGGCCACCACCCTCACCGGTTCCGTGCCCAGTGAATCGCTCCGGCAGCAGGTGTTGGCTGCGTCCCCTGCGCTCCGTCCGGTAATCGAAGCCTACAAGCCGGGCACGGCCCGCACCTCCAACGCCGACGTCGATACGCTGACTTCGGTGGGATCTCAGCCCTGGACCGAAAAGAGCGGAATGTTCCGCCTGGATCACCGGTTCAACGATTCGAACTCAATGTTCGTACGGTACAACGTGGACGACGGGCGCATCGACGAGTTGCGCAACGCCCTGCTCGAAACCCGCACCAGCAATTTCCGCACCCAGAACGGCGTGGTTCAGTTCCAGCACGTTTTCTCCCCGGCCCTGCTGGGAGAAATCCGCCTGGGCGTCAACCGTTCCGCGCTGCACCGCGACACCAACGGCACCTTCGGCGAGGGCATTTCCATCTCTGGCTTGATGAGCCTCCAGCCGGACCGCAGCGAGGTGGAGGTCGGGACGAGCTACGGTCTGCTGCCCAGCCTGACCTGGATCCGGGGGCGGCACACTTGGAAGTTCGGCGGCGAAATCCGCAAGATCGACCTGGTGCTCTCCGACACCGGCCAGATCACCACCAGCTTCTCCTCCCGCGCGCTGTTTGTGCAGAACCGGGCCAACTCAATCTCCTTCGGCAGCGCGCTGCCGGGCGTGAAGGCCCTGCGCCCCTACTACTTCGCCTACGCTCAAGACGAGATCAAACTGACCCGCACACTCACCCTGAGTCTGGGAACGCGCTATGAGTACTACTCCGTCGCCAAGACCAGCGACGGGCGGGGACGCGTCTTCGACCTGGAACGCTGCGCCGGCTTCTGCCCGCCGGGAACGCCCTGGTATTTCCCCGACAAGAACAACTGGGCCCCGCGGGTCGGCCTCGGCTGGGCGCCGAGGGCCTTGCACGGCAAGACAGTCTTCCGCTTGGGCTACGGCATCTTTTACGGCCCGGGTCAGATCGATGACGTGAATGCGGCCATCGACAGCATCCCCGAAACCTACACCTTGTCCAGTTCCGACCAGCCCCTGCTGTCCTTCCCGGCGGCCCAATACCTTGGGCAGGCGAAATCCACCGGCGTCTCGGCGCGGGCGCTCCAACGGGACCGCCGCGAGGGATACAGCCAGCAGTGGACCTTCGCCATACAGCAGGAGCTCCCCATGCGGTTCGTGCTGCAAACCGCCTACGTCGGCGGCAACGGGCACCACTTGTTCGGCCGCTCCTTCATCAACACCATTAACCCGGCCACCGGCGTGCGGCCCTATCCCAACTTCAGCAACGTCGACATCAAGACCAACGACGGCAACAGCAGCATGAATGCGCTCCAAGTTTCGCTCACCCGGCCCATGCACCGCGGCTTCCTCTGGCAGACTCAATACATGTGGTCGCACAACATCAACGACAACGCCGGAGCCGGCGACGGCGGCAACCGCATGATCTCCGCCTGCCGCCGTTGCGACCGCGGCGACGCGCCCTGGGATATCCGGCATACGGTCACGATCAACTCGATCTACGAGCTGCCCTTCGGCAAAGGCCGCCGCTATGCGCTGCCGGGCAGGATGGCCGATGCAGTCCTGGGCGGCTGGAGCCTGAGCGGCTTCTTCACCGCGCGCACCGCTCTGCCCTTCGACGTGACCGTCAGCCGCAGCGCCTCGTCGCTCCCCGACGGCGTCGTCAGCACGCCCGGCCGCAGCGCCCCGGCGCAGAGACCCAATTTTGTTCCGGGTCAGAGCCTGTATGCCCCGGTCAAGTCTCCGCTGGGATGGCTGAACCCCGCCGCCTTTGCGGTCCCGCCTTCCGGGACTTGGGGCACGCTGCCCCGCAGCGCCCTGCGCGGACCCGGCCTGTGGCAAATGGACGTGGCTGTCGGCAAGCAGGCAAAGCTGGCCGAACGGCACGCCCTGGAATTCCGCGCCGAGATGTTCAACCTCTTCAACCGCGCGCAATACGGCAACCCCAACGCCAATTTCTCGAATCTCGGAACCTTTGGGACCATCACCTCGGTGGTGAACAACAACCCCACCGGCTCTGGCGGTCCCCGCCAGATTCAGCTCATGCTCCGCTACAGGTTCTAACGCTCATGAACAAGTTCTGGTTGATGTGGATCACGGCCGCTGCCCTCGCGGCGGCGGCCGTGACAGTGGTCGAGATTCAACCGGCGGTGGAAACGGAGCCGGTGGCTCAGGACGTCGACGATCCGTCCATCTGGATTCACCCCAAAGACCCGGCGCGCAGCCTCATTGTCGCCACGGTTAAGCGTCCGCGGCCGGATGGCGCGCTCGCCGTCTACACCCTGGACGGAAAGTTGGTCGAAACCGTGGGCAATCTGGACCGGCCCAATAACGTCGACATTCTCGGCGATCTCTGCGTCGCCACCGAGCGGCTCCAGCGCCGCCTTCTGGTCTATCGGGTCTCCGAGGAAAAGCCGCATCTGCGGCCCATCGGCGTCGTGCCGGTCTTCGAGGGCGAACAGGGCGAGACGGGCGCGCCCATGGGCATCGCCCTGTATCAGCGGAAGCGGGACAAGGCGCTGTTCGCCATCGTCAGCCGCAAGACGGGCCCCGCCGAGGGATACCTCTGGCAGTACCAATTGCAGATCCGCGGCAACCGGGTGGAAGGCCGGAAGGTCCGGGCCTTCGGCGCCTTCTCGGGCCAGGGCGAGATCGAAGCGGTGGCCGTCGATCCGGAGCGCGAGCTCATCTACTACGCTGACGAAGACTGCTGCGTCCTGGCCTACCCCGCCGACCCGGACCATCCCCAAGCCGCCCGCCCCACAGCCCGCTTTGCCGAGCAGGGCTTCGCAGGCAATCGCGAGGGCATTGCCGTAGCCGGGCCGTATGTAATTGTGACCGATCAACTCGATCCTCGCAGCGAGTATCACGTCTACCGCCGCTCCGACTGGCAGCCGGTGGCCGTCTGGCGGGGCACGGCGCAATCGACCGACGGGATCGACGCGGTCGCCCGCCCGATGGGACCCCGGTTCCCCCGGGGTTTCCTGGTGGCCATGAACAACGCCGCGCATAACTTCCACCTGTACGCCTGGCCGGAGTAGACCGGTTGAATTTTGGACTATACTGGTTTTGGGCGCCCGTAGCTCAGTCTGGATAGAGCGCTTGCCTCCGGAGCAAGAGGTCAGAGGTTCGAATCCTCTCGGGCGTACCAGCCCCCCGCGCGATCGCCCGCCCACCTCCGCTCCGCCCTTCGCTAGAATGATCCCCGGTGACCACGACCCACATCCCCCGTGTCATCCTCAGCCGAATTCGCGAGATCCAGAACGACCACCGCAGCGGATCGCTCGCGCTTTTCCGGCGGGCGGGACAGATCCTGGCCGAGTTGACCCGCCTGCCAACCCGCCGCGCCGATTTCCACCGACAGCTTGTTCTGGTCTGCCGCGCCCTGGTCTCCGCCCAGCCGCAGATGGCCGCCATTCTCAACCTTTGCAGCGCGGCCCTGCGGGCAGCCGGGAACTCTTCGGACGCAGCCGCCGCCCGCGCTTCCGTCCGCGACGCCGTGGATGAGTTCTTGCAAACCGTGCAAATGGCTGCAAGAGAGATCGCTCAAACAGCCGCAGCTCTGATATCAGACGGGATGACGGTCGCAACCCACTCCTACAGCTCGGCCGTCCGCGATGCTCTTCGCAATGCCGCCGCCGGCGGCCGCAAGTTCCGGGTGGTGGTCACCGAGTCGCGACCGTTGCTGGAGGGAGTCGCTCTGGCCAAAGAACTGGCCTCCGCCGGAATTCCAGTAACGCTGGGCGTGGACGCCGCCATGGCGCTCCTGCTAGGAGACGCGGACCTGGTCTTGGTTGGCGCGGATGCGGTCACGGAAACGTTTCTCCTCAACAAGGCCGGTACCTTTCCGGCAGCGCTTTTGGCGCGCCGCCATGGCATCCCCTTCTATGCGCTGGCCGGATCGGAGAAGTTTGCGCCGCGGAACTACCGCCTGCCTTCGGAGATTGCAAAACCGCCCTCGGAAGTTCTCCCAAGGGCGCCCCGCGGCGTCGAAATCCGGAACTTGTACTTCGACCACACCCCGCTCAAGCTGGTAACCGCCCTCGTCACGGAGAAGGGCCCCCTGGATCCAAAGCAGGCAGTCCGCCTCCCCCGGAAGCTTTCTCTGCATCCCGCCTTGATGAGCGCCGATCAGGCACGACAAATCCCTGAAGAGTGAGTGCCGGAGGCCGCGCTGCTGGGCAATGTAAACTGTTTACAATGATGTCAGTTCAAGAGCTTGCGCGCTTTGAGCATGTTCAGGATATCTTGGCCCAGCCGGAGGCAGTCGAGCGGACCGTAGCTGCTCTTCAAAAGGTCCGCCTGCCGGAACCCTTCCCCGCGGATCTCGCTTCCGGCAGATTCCGCCGGGTGGTGCTGACCGGCATGGGCGCGTCGTTTCATGCCCTCTACCCGCTCCATCTCAGCCTGACCGCCCACGGCGCCCCGTCTCTGGTCGTGGAAACCTCGGAGCTGATCCACTATCAGACCAGATTGCTGTCCCCGGATTCGCTCGTGATCGCCGTGTCGCAATCGGGCCGCAGCGCGGAGATCCTGCGACTGATCGAAACCGCAGCCGGCAGACTCCCCCTCATCGCGGTGAGCAACTCCCCGGACTCCCCGCTGGCCAGGGAATCCGCCTATGCGGTCCTCACCGAAGCCGGCAGGGAATCCTCCGTCTCCACCAAGACCTACGTGGCCACTCTGGCCGCGCTGGAATGGCTGGGAGCGGCCCTGTGCGGCCTCGAGCCCGGCCCCAAGCTGGCAGCCGTCGCCGGTGCCCTTCCCGCCATGAGGGAATACCTCGCACAGTGGGAGGATCACGTCCGGTTTCTCGTGGACTGGCTGGCGCCCGTTCGGCACATCTTCCTGGCCGGCCGCGGGGCGTCTCTCGCATCGGCCTGCGAAGGCGGCCTCGTGCTCAAAGAAGCGGCGCACTTCCCGGCCGAAGGCATGGGCTGCGCCGAGTTCCGCCATGGGCCGCTGGACATGGCCGGCGAGGGAATCCTCGTCTGCGTGTTCGCGGGCGAACCGCGCACGGCCGCGCTGAACCGCCGCCTTGGGCAAGACGTGGAGGCCGCCGGAGGCATGTCCGCCTGGATCGGACCGGACAGCGCGTCAGCCCCCTTCCGTATCCCCGAGGTCGCTCCGGAGGCGCGGCCTTTGCTGGAAATCCTCCCGGTCCAGATGATCTCACTGGCGCTGTCCGCCCGAGCCGGCCGCGAGCCGGGCCGCTTCGCCCGCTTGGGCAAGGTCACCGCGGAGGAATAGCCCGCGCGGCCTCAGGGAAGCATCGGAAACAGACGGCGGATTTCCTTCTCATCCGGCTGGCGGCCGTATTCGCAGATCTCAAACGCCTCCGCGTGGCGCACGGAGCGCGCTCTTTCCGGCCCATACCATTTCTCCAGCGCCGCGCGTACGGCGGGGCGGATCTCCTGAGTGTACCGCTTGGATAGCCACCCCAGCCGCGCCGCGGGCTCCTTCGGAACCTGAGGAAGTATCCCATCCACCCAGGGAAGCCATTCGTACACCTGAGAGACATGCGCGTCAAGCGCCGAAATCTTCTTTTCGAAAACTCCGTCGATGGCGACGGCCACATCCGGCCGGAACGGATTGGGCCGCTGGAAGGAGTCCTCGAAATACAGAAACACGGGATTCCGGCGCAGCGGCGGCGTATCCGGACAGAGGTTCGGCACAACCACCATGTAAGCCGCGTCCTGTATCAGCATCCCGGTGTAGCGGTGGTCCGGGTGATAGTCGTTCGGGCGCGGTCCCAGCACAACGTCCGCCCTCCACTGCCGGATGCGCCGGATGATCTCCTCGCGGACCTTGAGCGTGGGCAACAGCTCGCCGTCATGGTTGTCGAGCACCTCGTACTCGGCAATCCCAAGCCGCCGCCCGGCCTCCTGCGCCTCCGCCCGGCGGCGTTTCGCCAGCGCCCCGCCGCCCTGCTCCTGATGCCCCGCGTCGCCGTTGGTCACCGAGACAAACTTCACCGCGTGACCGAGAGCGGCAAGCTGCGCCGCCGTGCCGCCAAAGTTAATCTCACAGTCGTCGGGATGCGCCCCGAAAGCGATCACGCGGATTGAAGTGTCCTGAGCCAACATCAGACCTGCAAAAAGGAGACCTGCTACCAGCTTGCCCATAAAGATCCTCGCTTTCAACTGTTCAGTGTATGCGGACTGCGGCGCAGCCGGGTGCGGCTCAAGCCGGACAAGTCTTCTCCAAAATCGCTCTCCCCTCGTGCAACTTGCTTGCCCGGGCGCCCCGCGCCCGTCGGCCCAGTGTTCACAAGTCCGTCCCGCTGGAAGCCGCGGCTTAACGCATCCCGAAAATACCCAAGAAGTTTACTTGCGCTTTGCCGATGGCAGGTTATACTACAGGTGCACCTATTTTCTGGGCATCTAAATTTCCGGCGCGGCGAATCGCGTCCGGTTCCGGCCAGGAGGTCAGAGTAATGCGAACGTGGATAGCAAAAGGGCTAAGTGTGTGCGCGCTTTTCGCGTTAGTCGTAATGGGCGCAGCAGCACAAGGCTCGCACAAAGTTACAGTGCCGTTTAAGTTCATGATCAACAACGTGAGCTATGAAGCAGGCACCTATTATTTGAACCCGCAAATGGGCGGCGCGCGGATCGAAATCCGCGACGAACGCCAGAAGCCGATGGCGCAACTCGCGGTGCTGGGCCGCTTGACCGCCAAGGCCAATGCGGAAAAAGGCAAAGGCACCCGCCTGGTCTTTGACGAAACGGCCGGGCAAGTGCGCCATCTTTCCGAGATCTGGATCGCGGGCAACGACGGCTTTGTCGTCCGCACAACCTCGGAAAAACATGCTCATGTGACGGCCCCCGCCGAACAGGGCGCAACGCCCTAGCGGGAATAGTTACTCCCACTCAATCGTGGCCGGCGGCTTGTGAGTAAGGTCGTAGAATACCGCGCACACGCCCGGGAGGGAAAGCAGCTCGCCGGCCATCCGGCTCAGCAATTCGGACGGCATGGCGGCCGACTCGGCGGTCATGCCGTCCACCGAATCCACCGGCCGCAGCACGACGGAATCCGGTGCGCCGGATGTGCCCACGGGGATCAAGATCACCGGGAACTGCCACACCGTGCGGTCGTAGCCGCTCTGGCAGGATAACCGGCGTACTACGGCGTCCGCGCGCCGCAGCCGCTCCAGCCGCACCCGGTCCAGGCCGCCCCGCGTTCCCGCCATCTGCGCCAAGGGAACGCGGGAGTCCACCAGCGCCACGATGCGGTTGATGCCGGGCAGCTGGTTGATTAGGGCGGTCGCCTGGCGGTGTAAGCTTCCGGCGCTGGAAGGCGAAGCTTCCAGGCACAGCACGTTGGCATAGCTCCGGCTGTCGCCCTGCACGCCCACCGAGCGCACGGGCAACATCCACCCGTTCGCGCCTCGGCCCAGCGGAGCAGCCTCCCGTGAGCATAGGCAGCGCACGGCAAGTCCGGGGCCTGGAAACGGGTGGCGGTCCAAAAGCTCGCCGGGCAGGCCCAGCTCGCGGCCCACCGCGCGCACCTCGTCCTTGTAAAGCAGACGGATCGGCTCCAAAACCCGGTTCTCTTCCATCAGGCGTTGGATGGCGGGCACTCGGTTGTGGTGCGTCTTGATTACCGCGGCCTTCTCCGTTCCGCCGGATTCGATCGTGTCCGGGTAAATCGTGCCCTGGCCCAGAATCCACTGCTCATCCAGCACATGGTAGGCGTCCAGCGCCTCCTGCTGGATGCGGACAAACTCTTCTCCGATGATCTGCCGCTTCTGTTCCGGTTCGTAGACGCCTTCCAAAGCGCCCAGGAAGCGTTCCTGAGCGTCGAGGACGGCGAACGCGCCGCTGTGCGGCTGGAATATCCCGCGGACAAACTCGGTCTCTCCCTCGCGCATCAGCCCGGTGTCCACGTAGACTCCGCGCACCCGCCCTGGCCCCAACGCCCGCAGGCACAAGGTGAAGGCGACGGTGGAGTCCACGCCGCCGCTGACGAAGAAGAACACCTTGCGCTCCCCCGCCGTCTCGCGGATGCCCTCCTCCAGCATGGCGGCGCGCCCGGCCGGGTTCCAGTCCCGGCGGCAGCCGCAGATCCGGAATAAGAAGTTCGAGAGGATCTGGGTTCCGTGCCGCGTGTGCGCGACCTCCGGATGAAACTGCACGCCGTAGAGCTGATTTCCCGCGTGCGCCATCGCGGCCACCGTGCAGGAACTCGTGTGCGCCAGCCGCTGAAAACCTGGCGGCAATACGCTCACCGTATCCCGGTGGCTCATCCAGACTTGCTGGCGGGGCGGCAGATCCGCCAACAGCAGACCCGGAGCATCCACCTCAAGCTCGGCCAGGCCGAACTCGCCCTCTTGCCCCCGCTCGACTCTGCCGCCGAGCAGATGCGCCATCAGCTGCTGGCCGTAGCAGATGCCGAGGACCGGCGCCCCCAGCGAGAGCAGTGCGCGGTCAATCTGCGGGCTGCCTTCCTCATAGACGCTGGCGGGACCTCCCGATAAAATCACGCCCCGCCGCCCGCGCAGCGACGCGGCCGGAGTCTCGCTCGGCCGCACTTCGCAGTACACGCCCAGGTCGCGTACTTTGCGGGAAATCAGGTGGCAGTATTGGCCTCCCGCATCAAGAACCGTAATCTGCGGCTCGGGAGCGCTCAGCGGTTCGGTCACGCGGCTACTTCGAGTTTCGCTGGGCCAGCATCCGCTTGGCCGTCTCCAGCAGCGCCTTGGCTTTCGGCATCGCCTCGATCGCCTTGGCGACCTCGGGATCCGACTCCACCTCCACCCGGTTGGCCTCGTCGATGCTGAAGGCGTAAGCGTAAACTTCGCGCTTCAACTGCGTCCGCAGCCAGTCGCGGTTGGCGGCGTACTCCGCCTCCGTGAAGCTAATCCCCGACTCCAGCAGGAACCGGTGAAACTCGTTCTCGATCGTCGCGTCCGGCTCCCAGTTCCGGGGCAGCTTCGCGTCGCTGGCGCCGAAATACTTGGCTGTGAAGTTGAAAAATGCCGCTTGCTGGAGAAGTTCAATCTGGAACCGGTTCAGCTTGGGAGGCGTGAACTTCTCGTCGGGAGCAATGCCGCCGCCGCCGTACACCGTCCGCCCGCTGTCCGTCATCTTGACGTCTTCGGAGTTCTGCGTGCCGGTGTTCTTGCGGTAGTAGTAGTCGAAGAACGACATGCTCGAATAGTCGCGCTGAATCAGCCGCCCGCTCGGCGTGTAGTACTTCGCAGTGGTGAGCGCCAGCCCGGTGTTCTCCGAAAGCGGGTAGACCGTCTGCACCAGCCCCTTGCCGAAGGTGTTGTCCCCGAGGATCCAACCCCGGTCGTGGTCCTGCAACGCGCCCGCCACAATTTCCGCCGCCGAAGCCGAGTAGCGGTTCACCAGCACCACGATGGGATAATCGCGGCCGCCGTCCCCGTTCACCGCTTCATAACGGCGCTCCTTGGAAGCGCGCCCCCGGTGGGACACGATGAGCTGCCCTTTCTTCAGGAACCGGTCCGCCACCGCCACGCCCTCGTTGAGCAGCCCGCCCGGATTGTTCCGCAGATCGAGGATCAGCCCCTTGATGTTCTCCTCGCCCAGCCGCCGCAAGTGCTCATCCAATTCCCGGCTGGTCGTCTCGTTGAACTGGGCGATCTGAATGTAGGCGATCCCTGGGCGGATAAAGTACGCGTCCGGCACGCTCTTGCGCGAAATCGCGTCGCGCTTGACCTCGAACACCAGCGGCTCGTCCTTCCCCTGGCGCACCACCGTAACCTTCACCGTCGTGCCGCGCGGCCCCTTCAGCAGGTCCGCCACCTCGGAGGTGGACAAGCCCTCGGTGGACTTGTCGCCGACGGCGATGATCACGTCGCCGGGGCGCAGCCCCGCCTTGTAAGCGGGCATCCCCGTGAAGACCTCCATGACCAGCGTCTTGTTGTTGCGCGCCCCCACCTTCATGCCCACGCCGAAATACTGGCCGCGCTGGTCCTCGCGCAGGAGCTGAAAATCGCGGGGATCGAAAAAGCTGGAGTGCGGATCCAGCGTGCGGAGCATCCCGGGAATCGCCCCCCGGTAGATCGCTTTGTCGGGATCCAACGGCTCCGCATAGTTCCGTTCCACCATGCTGTAGATGGAGGCGAACGTGCGGACGCTCGCTTCGATGTCGTCCCGCGAGGCGGCGGATGCGCCCGCCACCCCTGGAGCGTAAATCCCGCCCACAACGGAGCACGCCGCAATCACCAGCGGGGCGAGCAAGAAGAGCCTGCGTGAAGATTTCATTGGGATCCCATCCCCGGCACTCCCCATTATATCTCAGCCGCCGGGGAGGCCCGCCCTCTCAACCGAGTTTGGATTTGCGGACCGGAATCGCCGTTTCCGAGCGCACGCCCTTGCGGTTGTTCACCCCCAGCCGGCGCACGTGGTCGCTCACGCATACCAGGAACATCGGCTGCCGGGCGTTCTTCAAGATGTCGATGACCCGCTCGTGCCGGTCTTCCAGATAGATGTTCTTTCCGTCGGTCAGCAGGTGCAAATCCGAAGAACCCTGGATCACCTCGCTCAGGCGGCGGTTCATGTCCTTCTGGAGGTGGCGGATCACCCGCCGCAGCTTCTGAAGCGAGAAGCCCTTGCGCCGCAGCTCGGCGATCAGCGCAACCTCCAACACCTCCTCGGGAGTATACAAGCGGCGGTGTCCTTGATGCCGGGGACTCACCACGTGCTTCTCATCCCACCATTGCAATTGCCGCAGACTGACGCGTGCGATCTTGGCGACTTCGCTGCTGGAGTAAACGGGACCTTCCGGGTCCGGCGCTTGACGGGTTTTTCGTATCGGCTTGAGCATTTTGGACCGCGTTTCCAAAGCTGAAAAGTGGCGACTCTCAGATTGTACTCGACTGAGAGGCATTGTCAATAGGCCGTTTGGTTAAAATTGGCGCGGCGCCGCCCCCGGCCGCTCCGCCCCGGCCCAAACCGCCCGGCTGGCTCCTCGGCCAAACACAAGGAACTCCTTTCGTTTGAAACAGATCCGAACCCTTGTGTTTTCTTGGGCCGTCTCCGCGCCCGCCCCTAATGCGGGTGCGCGTCCTCCAGATACGTGTAGCCCTGGAGGCCCTCCTCGTAAAAACGCAGCAGCCGCCCCGACTCCTCGTAGCCGATCCGCCCTTCCCGCACCGCCGACTCGACGTCCCGCCGGAAGCTCGCCAGCAGGCTCTCGGAGTTGAACTGGACGTAGTCCAGCACCTCCCGCACCGTGTCCCCCTTGATCACCTTCTCCAGAATCACCCCGCCGTTCTCATCCAGGCTGACATGCACGGCGTTGGTGTCTCCGAACAGGTTGTGCAGATCGCCCAGAATCTCCTGGTAGGCCCCCACCAGAAACGCACCCAAGTAATACGGCTCGCCGTTGAAAGCGTGCAACGGCAGCGTGCGCTTAACGTCGCGCCGGTCGATAAACTGATCGATCTTCCCGTCGGAGTCGCACGAGATGTCCCCTAAGATCGCGTGGCGCGTGGGCTGTTCATTCAGCCGGTGAATCGGCATGATCGGGAACAACTGCTTCACCGCCCAACTGTCGGGAAGGCTCTGGAATAAGGAGAAGTTGCCGAAGTAAGTGTCGGCCAGCATGGCGTCCAGCGGCTCCAGCTCCTCCGGGAACTCCTCCAACTCCTTGGCGAACTTCTGAACCTTGCGGCAGATCGCCCAGAAGAGATTTTCCGCGATGCACCGCTGCTCCAGCGGAAGATAGCCCAGGCTGAACAGATTCAGCGCGGCGTCGAGCGCCTGCTGCGCGTCGTGGTATCCCTCCAGCAGATTCTTGGAGCTCAGCGATTGGTAGGTCTCCAGTAGATCTATCAGCGGCTGCTCGACGTCCTCCGGCAGCTCCCGCGGAATCTCCTCCTCGCCGAGCCCGCTCGTCCCCAGGATGTTGAACACCAGCACGCTGTGATAGGCCGCCACCGCCCGCCCGCTCTCGGAAATGATGGTCGGGTGCGCCACGCCGGCTTCGTCGCAAACGCTTTGAATGTGGTAAACCACGTCGTTGGCGTATTCCTGAAGCGTGTAGTTCACGCTCGACTCGAAATCGGTCTGCGAACCGTCGTAGTCGATCCCCAGGCCGCCGCCGACGTCGATATAGCGCAGTCCCGCGCCCTCGCGCCGGAGCTCCACGTAAATCCGCGCGGCTTCGATCACCGCGGCCTTAATCAGCCGGATGTTGGTGATCTGGCTTCCCAGGTGGAAATGGACCAGCTCCAGGCAATCCGCCATGCCGCAATCCTTCAGGTGCTGAAGCGCCCGGCGCACCTCCGTGGCTGTCAGGCCGAACTTGGAGCGGTACCCTCCCGAGCTCCGCCAGCGGCCCGAACCCCGGCTGGCCAGCTTTAGCCGCACGCCGATGCTCGGGCGCACCCCCAGCCGCCGCGCATGCCGGACCAGAAGGTCCACCTCCGTGTACTTCTCGATGACGGGAATGATGTTCCGGCCGATCTTCGTGGCCAGCATCACCATCTCGATGTACTCGTCGTCCTTGAAGCCGTTGCAGATGATCGGGGTCTGGTTGTCGGCCACCGCCAGCACGGCCAGCAGCTCGGGCTTGGAGCCGGCTTCCAGGCCAAAGCGGAACGGGCGGCCGAACCGGAATACTTCCTCAACCACCTGGCGCTGCTGGTTGACTTTGATGGGATACACGCAGCAGTAGCTTCCCTGATAGCCGTGTTCCTGGATGGCCCGCTGAAACGCGTCATGAATTTCGCCGAGCCGGTGTTTGAGAATATCCGCGAAACGGATCAGGATGGGCAGCGGAATGCCGCGCAACAGCAGCTCGTCCACGAGCTGCTTTAGGTCGATCGAGCGGGTCGGATCCTTGGTGGGGTGAACGAGCAAGTGGCCTTGCTCGCCGACCGAAAAGTAGCCCTGCCCCCAGCGAGGCACGTCGTACAGCTCGGACGCGTCAGAGACCGTCCATCGCTCGGCGGGCTCGCGAACCAGGGTGCCCTCGGGTAGACGCAGGTTCAATTCACCTCCTAGACTTCAAGTTTCCAACGAAATCCGCTCCAGGGGCAACAGAAATTTTCTTCACCAACCGGCGCCGCGCCTTTCCGGCCCCGCCCCCTCCCGGTTGCTTGCCCCGCCCGCCGCGGCCGGTTTACCGTAGAAGTTTAGCCGGAGGAGAGTGAAATGACGGAAAAGTCCGGGCCGCTGGTGGCGGTCCTCATGGGCAGCAAATCAGACTGGGATACGATGCGGCACGCCTCGGAGACGCTGGCCAAGTTCGGCGTGGCGCATGAGTGCCGCGTTCTTTCGGCGCACCGCACTCCCGCCCAAACCGCCGAGTACGTGTCCTCGGCCGAAGGCCGTGGGATCGAGGTGATCATCGCTGCGGCCGGCGGCGCGGCGCACCTGGCGGGTGTAGCCGCCGCGCATACCGTGCTGCCGGTCCTCGGTGTGCCCATCGAGAGCCCCTCGCTGAAGGGCCTGGACTCGCTGCTCTCGATGGTCCAGATGCCCGGCGGCATCCCCGTCGGAACGCTGGCGATCGGCAAGCCGGGCGCCGTCAACGCAGCTCTTCTGGCGGTGGCGATACTGGCCTTGTCCCGCCCTGAGCTGAGACGGCGGCTGCATGAGTTCCGGCAGGAGCAGGCGCGGCAAGTTCTGAGCGCCACTCTTCCCTAGAATCGGTTGGTCGCACAGGCGGTCTCCGCTCCGTCGCCGCAGCCGGAGTTCGCGCCGAGCCTGTGCCGAGAGAAGACAGCAGGCGGCAACTCTCATGCGGCTGCGCCGACCTCGCCGCATCGTTCTTGAAGGGCTTGGAGGCGGCCGATGACAGTACCGCCGCTGGACCACAATGGCCCCGGTGGTGGACAGGTTCTGGCGCATGCCGGAGCGTTTGAGGAGAGTGCCGGCGAATCCGCTGCAGGCGCGTACGCCGGAAAGGTGACCTGAACGATTTCACGGCGCCTTTTGACGCCCCGCGCGCGACGGATTGCGCACGGCCCGCCCGGCGGTTTAAACTGTAGGATGTCGGGGCGTGGCTCAGCCTGGCTAGAGCGCCTGGTTCGGGACCAGGAGGTCGGTGGTTCAAATCCACTCGCCCCGACCATTTCTCCCGACTTCAACGGTTTTCGGCAGGCATCCTTGCCCAAGCTACTGAAAATAAACGGGCGGATTTCAAATTCTCGCTGTAGTGCCTAGTTGAGCTTTGTTATTGACTTTTCGCCGGTCCCTTCTTT
>Ga0308411_10000009_pt1 | contig 93969 bp, 81 predicted proteins | sample HotsprottomLayer_2_FD_203530 | JGI IMG/M metagenome (GOLD analysis project Ga0308411, IMG submission 203530) | Hot spring phototrophic mat microbial communities from Octopus Spring, Yellowstone National Park, Wyoming, United States -... | ecosystem: Environmental > Aquatic > Thermal springs >... | reverse complement strand
TCCCGGGCAACGGCGCCGACGCCTACAGCCACTGCCCTCACCGGATGGGGGTGAGCTCCGGTCCCTGAAGCCGGCCGCCGGGGGTGAGCAGGCGGGAGGAGGCCTCCTAACTTAAAGAAAAAAAGAGGCAACCGAAAACAGCAACCAGCCCAAAAAGGAGTCAAACAGCAGCCAAAACAGCCCAGAAAAACCAACCAACCAGCAACCACAACCAAGAATCAACACCCAACCGCAGAGGTGGAACCCACACCACGTCCCAACTCTGCCCGCCAGCGGCTGAGCCTGTCAGGCTACGCCCCCAAACCCCACTCGTTTTGCGGCCTGTCGGCGCAAGTCTCCGGACACACGCCACTCCTGCAACACATATCTGCTGTTGTACGGGTCTCATTCTTGCGTTCCTGGCGGTCGTGTCCGCTTGCCCGGCCAGGCTCACTTGGCGGCCCGCCGCGCCTCTTCCATTAACCTCAGAGCCCTGTAAACTAACCACGCACTACTTTGTCGAACGCACCGAATCCGTTAGACTCTGGTTTAAGGGCCTTGCTCCCTGAGGAACTCAAGCATGAACTCACACGCCGCTCGAAGCCTGAATCAACTGGCCTCTTATCTGGACCAGCACGGGCGCCGGCTCGTCATCGATGCCGACACCCACGCGACCGATACCGCCGCCCTCCCGCCGCCTCTCGCGGAACGCTACCGCAACTCGCCGGATTACTACCACGGCCGCCCCGTCTCGGCCGAAGACCTCCTGGCGGAAATGGAGCTGGCCTCGGTCGATATGGCCCTCATTTGGCAAAACCCAGCCGCCACCCTGTACACGGATGATCCGGACCGCAACGCGGAAGCCCTTCTGGCCGCCAACCGGTACATCCGCGATGCTGCCGCCCGCTACCCGGGCAAGTTCATCCCTGCCGGCTGGACCGACCCCAAAGCCTGCGGCGAACGCAACGCCCTCCGCATCGCCGAGACCTGCGTGCTCGAATTCGGCTTCCCCATCGTCAAGATGAACCCCGCCCAGAACCAGTTCCCCATCGACGGCCCGGCCGTCACCCGCGTCCTCGACCGGATTGTCGAGCTCGGCGCCGTTCCCGCCTTCCACTACGGCGCCGACACCCCCTTCACGCCCGCCGAAGGCCTGGAGCAAATCGCTTTGCGGCATCCCCATCACCCGGTCCTGGCGGTCCACATGGGCGGCGGAGGCGCCGGTTACGAGGAGGCCGAGCCGCTTTATCAACAGAGCCGAGCGCTGGGACTGCGCCGCCCGAACCTCCGGTTCATCCTCAGCGCCAAGCGCGACACCCACATGGAAAGCGACATCATCGCCTACCGCCTCGCCGGTCCCCCCTTCTCCGAAAACCTCTTCTGCGGCAGCGACGCTCCTTATGGCCGCATGAGCTGGAACTTCGGCGGCTTCCGCGCCATGCTCCGCAGCCTCCAAAACTCCGCCCGCCACCCCGACCCCCGCGTTCGCTCCCACCCCGAACTCTTCCGGGACGGCTTCGAACAAGGGTATCTCGGCGGCAACTTCGCCCGCTTCGCCGCCGAAGCCTGCCGCCGCGTCCTCAAAACCCAGGGGGTTGCCGAGGCTGCATGACGCTGGTCATTCTGGCCGTCTCTATCCTCTTGCTGCTGATCCTCATCGGGCGTTTCAAGATCAACGCCTTCTTGGCCCTGCTCCTGGTCGCCCTCTTCGCCGGAATCCTCAGCGGCATGTCTCCCATGGCCGCCCTTCACAGCGTGCTCAAAGGCGTCGGCGACACCATGAGCAGCGTGGCTCTGGTCATCATCTTCGGCGCCATCCTGGGCAAGATGATCGAGGAAAGCGGTGCGGCCCACTCCATCACCAACGCCTTGGTCGATCACCTCGGCGAGGCCCGCATGCAGGCGGCCGTGGCCGTCACCGGGTTTCTCGTGGGCCTCCCGATGATGTACAACGCCAGCTTCCTGGTTCTGATCCCCCTGATCTACACGATTTCCGCCACCCGCAACATCCCCCTGATGTGGATCGGCATCCCGCTCTCTTCCGCCCTCTCGGTCACCCACGGATATCTGCCGCCGCACCCTGCGCCCATGGCCGTTGCGGCGATGTACAAGGCGGACCCAAACCTCACCTTGCTCTACGGCTTGGTCCCGGCGCTGCCGGGCGCGATCTTGGCCGGCCCCGTGCTGGCCCGCTTCTTCCGCCACATGCGCAACACGCCCCCGCCCAGCCTATACACCCCGCGCGAATTCCGCCCCGAACAGCTCCCCGGCGTCGCTCTCAGCGTCTTCACAACGCTGGTCCCCGTCCTGCTCATGCTCGCCGGCGCGCTCGTCTCGCTGTTTGCTCTCCAAGGCACGGCGGCGAACATCCTCCAGTTCGCCAGCGACCCCACCATCGCGCTCTTGACCGCGGCCCTCGTCTCGTTCTACACCCTCGGCATCCGCCGCGGCCGCAGCATGGAATCCGTCATGCAAAGCGTCAACGCCGCCGTCGCCGGAGTCGCCATGATCATCTTGATCATCGCCTGCGGCGGCGCCTTCAAGCAGGTGTTGCTCGACGCCGACGCCAGCGAGGGCATCAAGGCGCTCACCGCTCAGCTCAAAATCTCCCCCATCATCACCGGCTGGTGTGTGGCCGCGCTGATCCGGATCGCAGTGGGTTCAGCCACCGTCGCCGCCATCACCGCCGGCGGCGTGGTCGCGCCCTTGCTGGCTGGCTCCGGCGTCTCCCCGGAGCTGGTCACCCTCGCCACCACCGCCGGAAGCCTGATGTTCTCCCACGTCAACGACATCGGCTTTTGGATGTTCAAGGAGTACTACAACGTCAGCGTCCGCCAAACCTTCGCCATCTGGACCGTGATGGAGTCGATTGTGGCCGTCGTGGGCTTGGCCGGCGCTCTGGCGCTCGGCCTCTTTATCCGCGCTTAATCGCCCAATGCCCCTTGGTCTTCGCTCCCGTGCGCCAGTTCAGCTCGCCGGACCTTCCTTGCCCGGCATTAAGGTGTAGCGCGCGGGCGCGAGCGTGAAGTATTCGACGAAACGCCGCCGCTCCGGCGCCTGGCTCTCCCCGCCATTCAGCAGCGATTCGGCCAACTGCCGCAGCCGTTTGCCCAGCTCGCTGCCTGTCTCCACCGTCTTGCCCAGCGCAATGGCGCGGTGCACGCCCTTGTAGTCGTTCGGCAAAATGGCGTAAATCGGCAGCCCCAGCAGCTTCTCGACCTCCTCCGGCCGGATGACGTCCTTCCGGGTGGCCCGGTTCAGCACGATCCGGACCTTGCCCTCCAGTTCGAGCGTGCGCAGCAGCGCCAGCCGCTCCCGCGCCAAATGCAGCGCGGGCAACTCCGCCGTGCACACCAGCAAAATGCAGCGCGATTCGTGCAGCAGCTCTATGGAATACTTCTCCAGGTTGCCGGAATGATCCAGACAGATCACGCTGTAGTAGCGCCGCCAAAAGTCCAGCATGCTGCGGATCTGCGCCGGATCGATCCGCCAGCCCGGCGCCAGTTTTCCCGAGGGCAATACATCCAACTCCCCGGCCGGGCTGGAAAGTTGACGCCACAGCGATTCATCCAGCGAGAAGGCATGGTTGGCCGCGTCCACCACCGAGTGCGTCGTCTGGAGCTTCAACAGAAACCCGCACAACCCCGAGTTCAGATCGAAATCCGCCAGCAGAACCTTGCCCTTCTCTTTGCGCAGTTCGGAAAGGACCACGCTCAAGTTGACCGCGATCGTCGTTGCCCCTACGCCGGCTTTGCAGGGAAGGAAGGAGTAGACCTCCTCGCTTAGCTCTGCTCCGGCCTGGGCCCGCGGCCCCGCATTCAACAGGCGGTGCATCGCCGCTTCCACCGCCTGCGGATCGAACGGCGCTTGCAAGAACTCGCGCACCCCGGCCCTCATCAGCTCCAGCAACACCTCGGGGGAGTTCGACCAGCCGATGCCGAGCAGTTGAATCCCCGGCGCGTGCGCCTCCGCCTGCCGCGCCACCCCGGCCGCCGCCCGCGCATCCTCCGAGCTCAGCACCAAAGCCTGCGGGCCCGTCGTCCGCAGCATCCGCGCCAGCTCGGCCTCCGAGGGATAGTACTCCACCAGCCGCAGGATCACCACCGGCATCCCGGCGAGCGCTTCTTGCGTCTGCTGCGCCAGCCTCGAATCGGGACATATTAGGATTGCTCTTAGAATGGTTCTGCCTCCACCCTCAGACTAACCGCAACCGGTGGAGACGGCAATTGCGGAATCGCCTGAAAAGCGGCCTGGAATTTCCCTGATGGGAGCGCTAAGGTGGAGACATGGCGCCGTTGCTTCCCATCCGGCTCCTGCTCGGACTCTTTGCTATTTTCTTCGCTTATTACTTCGGGCGCGTTCTCGAGGCGAGATTGGAAGGCGTCGCGCCGGCCGGCAGAGTCGTCCGCTGGGGTCTTCGCCTCCTGCTCGCCGTCTTCGGCATCCTTTACACGGGCCGGGACTGGCTGGCGGTTGTGCTTCTGGCGCTAGCGGGTTTGGCGGCGGGGTTGGGGTTCTATGCTGGGTCCCGACCGTCGCGGCAAGACACTCCCCCCAGTATCCTCCCCCCCGGGACCTGAATCCGGCGGGGACGACTGGCCCTCAAGCGGCTCCAGCTTCAGTTGCAGAAGGAAACCTGCCGTCCCGCCTCCCGGCGATGTCTTCACCGAACCATCCGTAACCGGCAGGTCGGGCGATCCCGTGTAGCCCGCCACCAGCACGGTTCTCTGGCGTCCAGGCGCCAGCCGTGAGGCCACGTCGTTATACTTTCCGCCGAAGTAAGTCGAGAAGCTCAGCGCCGCCGCGCCGGAGAGGGACGTGTCGAGGACCGTGACCACGGCGTCCGAAGCCGAGTTGATCTGCCGCCCCGCCGGAGGCGCGTTCAACACAGGCCAATCCGGCGAGAGCGTGTATCCGGCCAAGGCCACCCGCCCGCCTCCCAGCGGCAGAACGTCGTACAAGACCTCCGCCCCACGCCCGCCCAGATAGCTGAGATAGGTGACTGCTTCCGAAGGCGGGACGTTGGGATTGAAACGCAGCACAAAACCGTCGGTCGCGCCTCCCCCAAAAGCCCCTTGAAACGCGCCCGGCGTCACCGGCAAATCCGGCGATGCGCTGTAACCGGTGATCCACAACCCGCCGGCCGCATCCCTCCTCATCGATGTGGCGATGTCCACCCCGGATCCACCGAAGTAGGTTCCGTACACCAGCCGGTCGAGACCCTCCCGCGAGGGGTCGATTTTCACAATGAACAGATTGCACGGAGACTTCAGTTCGCCCTGATAGAGGTTTCCTTCAATGGGGAAGTCTTCGGACATGGTGTAGCCGGTCAGGTAGATGTTGCCCTGCTCATCGGCGGCGACTCCGGTGGCCACGTCCGTGCTGGCCCCTCCATAGTAACTCGAGAACAACAGCGAGGCGCCCTCCCCGGCCCATGGATCCAAATGGTAGACCGTCGCTTCCCACTCGCCGCGGTTGTTGGGTTGAAGGGCCGTGGATGGGATGGATTTGATGTCTACCGATGCGCCGTAGCCCGCAACGTAGACCGTCCGGTCCGGCGCGAGGTACAGCGCCGAAAGCGTGTCGAACTGCGAGCCCCCCAGGAACGTGCTGTAAACCAGCGTGTCCGTGCCGCCATAGGTGAAATCCAGCACCGCCACAAATCCATCCGCCAGCCCGCCGTGCGTGGACTGCGCCGCATTCTTGCTGACGGGAAAGTCCGATGACAGCGTGGTGCCGGTGATGCAAACCCGCACCGGGTCGATCACCTCGATCAACCCGCCCCGGTCGTCAAACCCTCCCCCGAGATAGGTGTAATGCATCAGCGTCGGAGGCCCCGCCGGCTCCAGCCGCAGTTTGGCCACGAACACGTCCTGATTGCCTTTCAATTTGTCGCTGTAAGGAATCGTGTCCGGGGGAATGACGACCGCCGAGCGCGTCGTCCCCGTGAGCCAGACATATCCGTCTTGGTCCATCGCCACGCCGGTCGGGATGTCCTCCCGGTTGCCGCCAAAGTAGCCCGCGAAGATCAGCACGGGATCGATCACCAGCGTCTTGCTCCGGTCGTAGGCGCCCAAGGCGAAGCGCACCAGGCCGTCTTCGCCGAGCCGGTAGCCCGACTCCACCCGCGCTCGCCGCACAACCCCGTTCTCAGTCCACTGCTGAAACGCGTGGGGCGGCGGCTGCCGGATCTCCTGCTCTCCCACAGCGATCACTAGCGTTCCGTCGTCCTCCACCCGCGGCTCTTGGCCGCCTTCAAAGCGCAGTGCGATCTGCGACGGATCGGCGCCCGGGGCCACCAGGAAGTCGTACTCGATCCTCCGGCCGCTGCTCCGGAAATCCAGGTCGATTCCTTCGTAAACGCTCGGGTACCTCACCCTTCCGTAATGGGGCACGCCCAGCTTCCACTGGCGCCGGTCTTGTCCGATCAAATAATCCGTCCGCCCCGCCAGCGGCTCCAGAGCTTCCAGCCTCCGCGCCGGCTTTGCGCCCGCCGGAGTGATTCTCAGGCTGGCCGGATGTTCCGAGCCTGTGAGCAACAGCCGGGCCCCGGAGGCATCGAGCAAGAGCTGGTAGCCCTCGCTGCGGGAGACATAACGGTTTCCGCCCGAGTCCGGCTCAAACCAGGCAGGCACCCGCGCCAGAGCCTCCGCCCCGGCGCGGAGATCGCCGCCCGCACCCGTCGGCGTCTGCGCCAGCGCCGTCCATGCCAGCAGGCCGGCCCCCATCGCCAGAGTTCGAATCCTCATAAAACTATTCCATTCGAATCAGGACTAACAGTCGTAAGGACGGACCGCGCCGCAGCCCGTTTCAACAATTCCAATTCTACAGCACTCGCCGCCCGCTCATCCGATTCGGGGCTGCGTGGCCGCATGCTTTAGAATGAAACGTATGAGTTCGATTCCCGACGAGTTCTATCGCATCAGCAAGCTGCCCCCCTACGTCCTGGCCGTGGTCACCGAGATGAAGACCCGCATGCGGGCCGCCGGCCTGGACGTCGTGGACTTCGGCATGGGCAACCCCGACGGCGCCACCCCGCGCCCGGTGGTCAACAAGCTGATCGAGGCCGCGCGGAATCCACGCAACCACCGGTACTCCTTGTCGCGCGGCATTCCGCGCCTGCGCGAAGAGATCGTCAAGCACTATCAGAAAAAGTATCAGGTCGAGCTGGACCCCGAAACGGAGGCGATTGTCACCATGGGGGCTAAGGACGCCGGAGCGCATCTGCTCTTTGCGGTGATCGGCCCCGGCGACGAGGTCATCAGCCCCAACCCCTGCTACCCCATCCACCAGTACGGGGTCATCATGGCCGAGGGCCGCGCCCACACCATGCCGATGCCGGACCCGGCCAGCTTCCTGAACCGGCTGGAGGATCACTACCGCAAGTCGGCCGTCAAGCCCAAGATGATCCTGATCTCGTTCCCGCACAACCCAACCACGCAGTGCGTGGACTTGGATTTCTTCAAGGAGATCATCCGGCTGGCCTCCCACCACGGCACCATGGTCGTGCATGACTTCGCCTATGCCGACCTCGGCTTTGACGGGTACGTCCCCCCCAGCATCCTCCAGGTGGACGGAGCCAAGGAGGTGGCCGTCGAGATCTACTCGATGTCGAAAAGTTTCAACATGGCCGGCTGGCGCGTCGGCTACTGCCTCGGCAACCGCAAGATGATCGCGGCCCTGGCCCGCATCAAGAGTTACCTCGACTACGGCGTGTTCCAGCCCATCCAGATCGCCTCCATCGTCGCGCTGCGCGAGTGTGAAGAGGACACCAAGAAGATCTGCGCCACTTATCAGAAGCGCCGGGATGTGCTGATCGAAGGTCTGCGCCGCGTCGGCTGGATGGTCGAGCCGCCCCGCGCCACGATGTTCGTCTGGGCCCCTATCCCCGAGCCGTTCCAGCACTTGGGCTCCGTCGAGTTTTCCAAGCTCCTGTTGGAGAAGGCCCTGACCGCGGTCTCCCCAGGGCTCGGCTTCGGCCCGCTGGGCGAAGGCTACGTGCGCTTTGCGCTGATCGAAAACGAACACCGCACTCGCCAGGCCACCCGCTGCATCGGGGCTTTTCTGAGGGCGGCGCGCAAGGAAGCTGGGGCCGGCAACAGGCCCATAGCCCGCGCCTCCTGATCCCGGTATCGGTAAGCCGGCGGCCGCCGTGCGGAGAGTTCCCCGCCTATAGCCCTTCTTCGATCGGCAGCGCCAGCGGCGGCTCCAGCAAGAAGTCCATCGAAGACATCTTCTCGACCGCTTCCAGAACGGCGCCCTCCGGCGAAGGCTCCACCGTGATGACGAACGGCAAATCGTTCTTAGTGGCGCAAGGCAGTTGCAGCACGGCCTCCAGGCTGATGCGCTTTTCGGCCAGCACTCCGGCCAGCGCGGCGATGATGCCCGGCCGGTCCGTCACCCGGAAGCGCAGGTAATAGGCTCGCTTCTGGCGGGTCACCGGAATCGGCTGATATTCTCCCAGCCGCTCGTGCGCGAACGGCGAGACGCGCTCGGGGCTTCCGTAGCGGATCTCCCGCGCCACCCGCATCAGGTCGCTCACCACCGCCACGCCCGTGGGCCGCGAGCCTGCCCCCCGGCCGTAGTAGAACGTGTCCTCGCCGTAGCGTCCCTTCACCCACACTGCGTTGTAGGAGCCCTGCACGCTGGCCAGAATGGTGGACTGCGGGATCAAGGATGGCCTCACCGACAGAATCAGCCCGTCTTTGGTCTGGCGCGCCGCGCAAATCAGCCGGATGGTGTGCCCCAGCCGGTGCGCGTATTGGAAGTCGATGGGCGAGATGCGCCGGATCCCTTCGGTGAAGATGTCGGAAGGCGTGATGCGCTCTCCAAACGCCAGCGCCGCCAGCAGGGCCAACTTCGAGCGGGCGTCCCAGCCGTCGATATCGGCGCTGGGGTTGGCTTCGGCATAGCCCAGCCGCTGCGCCTCGGCCAAAACCTTCTCGAGCGGATCCCCGCGCTTCTCCATTTCCGTGAGGATGTAGTTGCTGGTGCCGTTGAGGATTCCGTAAAGCGCCACGATGCGGTCGCCCGAGATTCCCTCCCGCAGCACGGCATGAATCGGAATGCCGCCGGCGACGCTGGCTTCCATCGCCACGTTGACCCCGGCGCGGATGGCCCGGTCCCAAAGGTCCGGCCCGTAGAGCGCCATCAGCTCCTTGTTGGCCGTGACCACCGATTTCTTGTGGTCGATGGCCGTCTCCAGAATCTCCCGCGCGACCGTAGTGCCGCCGACCAGCTCGGCGACGATGTCCACTTTGGGGTGCGTGGCCACGCGCCGCCAGTCCAGCGTGCGCTCCACCGGGCCCAGCTCTTCCGGCAACTGCTTGGTATCCGCATCCAGGCTGGAGACAATCTTGACCCGAAGCCGGAAGCCCAGCTTCAGCGCGATTTGATCCGCGTTTTCCGCAAGGATCGTCACCGTGCCCGAGCCTACATTGCCCAAGCCGATGATTCCAATGTTTACATCCTCCATAAGCCGTTATGATAGCAGTAGCCGATGAGCAGACTGGCCAGTTTCGCCCAACTGTTCGTGCTCGGCGCCTGCGCCGCGCTGCTGATTTCCGAGGCGGGGCTCAGCGCCCAGGAGCGCTCCGAGGAGCCCGAAATCCGGCTTCCGGGCGGGAAACTTCAAAAGGATGAACTGCTGCGCCGGGATCATGAGGAGAATCTGAAAGATGCCGCCAGACTCGTGGACCTCGCTCAGAGTCTGAAGGCGGAACTCGAGAAGAGCGGGCCTCGGATTCTTTCGGTCCGCGCCGTCAAGACCACCGAGGAGATCGAGCGGCTGAGCAAGCGCATCCGCAGCCGCCTGCGCCGTTGACGGCCAAAGGAGATGCCGGAATGACCCTGCGCCTTCTGGTCCTTTCCGTTTGGGCCGCTGCCGCACTGGGCGTCCAGAATCCGTCCGAGTTCCGTGTTTCGCTCTCCGGCGGCGCGCTGAGCTACTACGGGCTTCGGCCGGAAAAGGCTGAGGCGCCGGTCCCGCTCCTAATCGTAGTTCCGCCGCGACTGGAGCGCGCCGCAGCGCTGGCCGCCTTCGAACAGTGGAATGGGCCCGCCGCCAGCCGAGGCTGGGCGCTGGCGGTTCCTTTCGGCCGGTGGAGCGGTTCCGGGGACTGGGCCGATGCCTCCGCGCGGCTGCTCGAGGCGGCTGCCGCCGACGCCTGCACCCGGCTGGAAGCGGATCCGGCCCGAGTTTATCTGGCGGCCTCAGGCGACGCCGCGCCTGTAGCCTTCTATGCGGCTTCCCGCATCCCCCACCGGTTTGCCGCAGCCGCCGTACTGGGGGGCGACGCCTGGGAGGCCATCGAAACCAACCGGTTGTTCGGGGCCAATACCGCGCTCGTGCCAGTGTTGTGGGCCGCGCCACGGCCGGCCGCGGAGCCCGCACTCCGTAAACTGGAGGCCGCCGGCTACAACGCCGTCCTACGCCCACCCGAAGAAACGCCGCCCGAGACGGCGCTCGAATGGCTCTCCGGCCACCGGCTGGAACGCTATCCGGCCAAAGTGGACTGCGAGACAGGCAACTCCGCCTTTGCACGCTGCTACTGGATCCAGATCACCCGCTTCGATCCCGCACAGCGCAACGACGCGCTGCCGGCAAGCCGCGTTCCGCCCAGCTCGGGCGCGTTTTTTGAGTTCGGACGATTCGGCTACAGCCGGACGGATCCCGGCCCAGGGGTCCAGGTCGAGCGGCTGCCGGAGAACTACCGCGGCCCTTTGCGGATCGGCGACCGGATCGTGGCGGTCGGCGGCCGCCCGGTCGAAAACGGCGCGGCCTTCCAGACCCTGATGGATCAGTTGTCGGAGGAGCGGCCGGTGGCATTGATGGTGCAGCGGGGCGGCCAGCGCCTGCGCCTGGAAACCAGGGTGGTGTTGCCGCGCCGCGAGGAGAACTTCACCGCCCGCATCCAGGCCCAGTGGTTCCCCGACACCGGCGAGGTGCTGCTGATCAGCCGCGGGGTCTCGGAAATGCGGCTGGAACTCCCCGCAGGCTGGCTTCCGGCGCGTCTGAACTGGAACGGGGAGGATGCAGGGACCGCCTCGCGCGCCGGCTGCTGGATGTTGGCGGCCGGGGCCCCGCTTCGGCCCTGTCCGCCTTAGCCCGGCGGCCTGGGCAGGGCTGCCGCCGGCCGCATGCCACGGGCGCGCAGAGGGGCAGGGGACCCTCCGAGAGGCCATGGGCCGGGGCTTTCGGCGGTTTTTTGAGGAAATTCCCAAGAAAATTGCCCAATTTTCGCAAATTTCTCTTTACTTCTTCGAAAACTTCTCTTATCATGAGGTAGCGATTCGGATGGAAGGCTCTGGCAGCCCGGCTGCGGATGCGGCAGCCAAAGCGCCGGAGAGAGCCTTCCGCCGGATTCGATCAATGGGAAGAATCGTCAAGGAGGATTATGGCCGACAAACGCATGACGCAGAGCCAGTTCGTTAAGAAGATCGCCGCTGCCTGCGGCGTCAGCAACAAGGTGGCCAAGGCGTTCGTGGATGTGTACGCCGCCACTGCCGTCGAACAAACCAAGAAGACCGGTGTTTTCGTATTGCCCGGCCTGGGCCGGCTGGTCCGGGTGGAGCGCAAAGCCCGCATGGGCCGCAACCCCGCCACGGGCGAGCCGATCAAGATCCCAGCCAAAAAGGTGGTCAAGTTCCGCGTCGCCAAGGCAGTCAAAGACGCGATTGTCCCGCCCAAGAAGAAGTGAGCGGCCGCATCCAGGGCGGCCAAACGAAAACCCCGCGGCTTGCCGCGGGGTTTTTTGTGCAACCTTGTTTACGAGACCGGAGTGCGTTCCGCTCAAACGGCGAGCGTCGCAAGGAAGCCTAAGCCTGCTTCTTTTCTTCGGTTTTTTCTTCGCCCTTCAGGGCGTGCTTGAAGTTGCGGATTCCTTCCCCTAAGCCCTTGGCCAGTTCCGGGATCTTGCGGCCGCCAAACAGCAGTACGGCGATTCCCAGAATGATCGCGAGCTCGGGCAAACCTATGCTTCTTAGCATGCGGCCTCCTCGCACTTCCATTGTAGGGGTTGGCGGCAGGAGCGTCAACCGCGGCTGACATCCGGGCGCCGGGTTGCAAATCCGCCGCCGCCACCTTTGAAAAGTTCAACCGCCTGCCGGGCCGAGGGTGAGAGTCCTCAGGCCGGCAGGCAAGGGAGCGGCAGCCGCTGCTGCGCTCCCTGCCATGCTGAGCTTGGGCGGCCCTTCCAGCTTCCTGGCTCAGAAGCGATAGTAGGCGCCGAACTGAATGAGCCGCCGCCCAAACATCGTGCTGGTGATCCGGCCGAACGAGGTGGAGGAGATCACCTGGTCCCCAACGAAAAACGTGGGGTGGTTCAAGATGTTGGTGGACTCCATGCGGATCTCAAGCGACTGGCGTTCCGTGATGCGGGTGGTCTTTTGCAGCCCGAAGTCGAGGTTGAACGCGCTCGGTCCGCTGAACATCCGGCGCTGCAAGGCGCCGACGGTTCCGGGCGCCGGGTGGAAAAAGACTTGGCCTTGGAACGCCGGACTGCCATCGGAGGCCACCGCGCGGCCGTCGGGTCCGATGGCGGAGGCGGCGACGAAGTACGGTCCCACTCCGGTCATCCGGAACTTCAATAGATCATCGAGCTGGCCTTTGTTAAGCGAGGTATTGGCGGTATTGGTCCCCGAAGAGCGGGCCGCGCGGTTCAGCGTTCCCCTCTCGGAGAGGATGGAGAACGGGGTGCCGGACTGCCAGGTCAGGATGCCGGACATGCTCCAGCCGCCGATGATCCGGCGCAGCTTTACGACGTCCAGCCACTGCCCTTCGCCGAAGGGGAATTCGTAAACCCAGTTGGCTTTGAACTGATGGGTCAGGTCGTAAGGCGCGCGGGCCCGCTCGATCTTGGCGTTATTGATGTCGAGGAAGGCCTCGAAGCGGGTCTGGCCGTCGCCTGCGGCGTCACTGAGCACCTTGGAATAGCTGTAGTTGCCTTGAACCAGCAGCCCTTTGCCTACGCGGCGGCGCACGTCCACCTGCAACGCGTTGTAGGTCGAGTTGCTGTAATTTGTCAACATGTTGGTGCCCAGGGCGAACGGGTTGCGATAGAAGTTGAAAGGACCATTCAAGCGGTTGGTCTGGTAGATGTTCGCCAACTCCCCGACTTCTCCCTGGCGGATGAGGTTCTGGACGGTTGCATTGGTGAGCAGTCCGTCGCGGCCGAGCTGGGGGAAGACGGTCAGCGGCTGGCTGCCGGCGATGGAGGCGTCATAGCGGGGATCGAAGGCGCCTTTGGCGGCCAGAGCGAGGAAGCCGTTGCTGCGCGCGCGCATGAAGTCCTCGAAGAATCCGAACTCGCGGATCAGCACCTGGTTGTAGTCGAAGGCCCGCAGCGCTTTGGTGGCGTGGTTGCCCACGTACCGGAGCTCGACCACCGCCCCCTTGATCTCCTGCTGGATGCTAAGGTTCCATTGCTGCACGTACGGCGTCCGCAAATTGGGGTCCGGCATGCCGAACGCGCTGGACGTGCTGAGCGCATAGTTGTCGGCGAACGTTCTGGGAACCTTGAAGGCGGGCACGGTGACGGGCGGCAGCCCGGTGCTGACGCGGCCGCTCAATCCAGTCGCGGTCGATGAAGAGGACAGGCCGCTGTTTGTGATCACGTTGTTGTCAACGGCGCGAATCGTCTCGTCGTTCACGTAGCCGATGGCGTAGCCTGTCCGCACCGCGGTGCGGCCGTTGCCAAAGACATCCCAGGCAAATCCGACGTTGGGGGCGAAGTTATTGAGGTCGCGGTTATACCAGGGGCGGTTGACTGCCTTGCCGGCGAAGTCCAGGGTGGAGTTGGAAAGCAGGGTGACGATCGGGTTGCCGCCCTGCAAGACCGGCAGCAGAACCAAGGCGTCGCGCTCGTCAACCCGGGTGTAGTACTCGTAGCGCAGGCCGAGGTTGAGAGTGAGCCGCGGGCGGATCCGCCAGTTGTCCTGGAAATAGGCGGCATAGTTGTCCAAGCTGAGCCTTCGCCTGGAGGGAGCGCCGGACACGAAGCCGGAGGTCCGGTCTTTCACATTGAAGGTTTGCGAGTAGCTGGTGACATAGCCTGCCAGCGACGCCAGCAACAGATTGGCGCTGGAAAGATCCGCCGAGCTGATGCCCGGCAGCATCGCGGAGGTCAGGCCCGGATTGCCGGTCCCGATGCCGATCGTGTACGTCGGGGTGATGCCTGCCTCATTGAAGGGCTCCGTGCGGATCTGCTGCGCCTGGTAGCCGAAGTAGAAACTGTGGCGCCCCCTGACGTAGTTGGCGTTCGACTGCTGGGTGTAGGTGTTGGTGGTTCTTCCCTGAGCCCGGAACGTGTTGACGGGGTTGCTGTAACTCATCCCCGCCAAGATGTACGGACCGAACTTCTCCGAGGTGAGGAAGGTCCCCGGCGCGAGATTGAAGCCGCTGCGGACTTCGTTGGTAAAGCTGGGCGTGGGGTTCCAGCGCCAGCTCAGCGAGACCAAATTCTTGTCGTCATCGTTTTGGACCTTGGGCACGGGCGAGTAGTCGTTGGACAGGTCTGGGCGGTCGACAACATCGCGGTTCCAGGCCCAAGTGCCGGCGAAGGCGTGTTTGTTGGAATGGATGTAGTCGATCTTGACGGTGAGGTTGTCGCGAGTCCGGTTGTTGCGCACCAAGAAGGAGTAGCCGGCGGTGTTGCGCAGGAGGGTCTCGCTGCTGTCGCCGACGCGGAAGTTGTTGATCTTATCCGGGCCGGGGACCTGCTCCAGCAGTTTCTGCATCGCCGGGTCGGCGCTCACGCCGGCCAATTGCAGAAGGTTCGCTTTCCGAACCGTGCCTGCCGAATCCCGGTAGGTATAGATTCCCTGGCGGGCGTCGGCGGTGAGGATTGTGCGGTTGGCGGAGGTTTGCTGCCGGAGCCGGAAAAGTTCGTAGTTGGTGTAGAACAAGAGCTTATCGCGGATGATCCGCCCGCCGAGCGAACCGCCCGCCTGGTTCTGGTTCAGGAATGGCCGCGCCACGCCGTCCCGGTTGTTGAACCAGGTGTTGGCGGAGAGTTTGTTGTTCCGGTTGTACCAGTAAAGGGAGCCGCGGAACTGGTTGCTGCCCGAGGGCGCGACGAAACTGACTTGAGCCGTCCCGCCCGGGAACATGGCGCCGGCGTTTGAGGTGACAATGGTGATTTCCGCCACCTGATCCATGAGCAAAAGGTTCGGCAAGAAGTCCAAACCGTTGGAGCGGATGAAGTTGTCCTGGGCGTTGACGCCTTCAAAGGTCACGTTGGCAAATGAGGTGCGCTGCCCGTTGATCACGGTGTTGCCCCGGCCCAAGGTCACACCGGCCTGCGATTGAATCAACGCTAATGGACTGCGGTTGATCAGCGGCAACCGGCGCACTTGTTCGGTAGAAATCGTGGTGGAGATTTCGGTCGTGGTCGTTTGCACCCCCTGGGCCACGCCGGTGACTTCGACGACCTCCGTGACCGGTCCCAGGTCGAGCTGGATCTGGGGAAGTCCGGTTTCCCGGCCCGCGTTGATCTCGATGGCACGCAGGGTGTACTTGCGGAAACCGGGAGCTTCGACGGTCAGGTGGTACAGTCCGGGCCGAATCCCCATGAAGCTGAACAAACCATTCGCTGTGGTGGCTCCGGTCAGGATTGGGGTCTCCCCGCCGGGCAAGTACAAGCCCACTCGCGCTCCCGGCACGGCAGCGCCGGTTGGGTCCACAACCGTGCCTGTCAGACGGCCTGTGTCTTGTGCCCACAGCGCCAAGCCGAAAACCAGCAGAAGGCCAGCCAAGCGAAACGCTCGCCCTAGTGATCTCACATTTCCGATTGACATTGACATAACGTCCCCCTTGCGGGAGTTCATCCCGCAGTTTTTTAAGCATTGTACGCCTACCGATCCTATTGTGCAAGTGTTAATTTTCCTTCGTTTTCTAGCGGCTCGATCGAGCTATGATGAAAATTTCGCCTTAACGATACTAGAAATGGTCGTTGGATGGGTTCTCCGCTCTTCGACGCGAAACACGACAATCAGACCTTGTTGTTATTTTGGACATCTGTTGGAATGCAATGTACTAATCTCCATCGAGAATAATACATAATGCGGGGAATGGCACGATCTTGCCAGGATCAGGGAGCGGTAACACGGTGCTTTTGAGATTCGCCAACGACGGCGCGGCTCGGCTGACGTAATGGCGAAATGAAGACCCAGCTTTGCTCGGGCGATTGGCCCTCTGCGGGCTTTTGCGGAAGTTCGGGAAAATCCCAGAGGATACTCTTTCACTGATTCTCCGGGGGTCAAGCGGAACTCGGGGACGCCCCCGGCGTGGAAAAGGTGGCGGGGTCAGGGGGCCGAGACCGACTCCCATCGCCTCTGCTGGAGACTCTCACCGGCGCCGTATGTCCCGACACCTGCGTGAGTGCGAAAGGTGGGGTACATGCCCGAAGTCCTTGGCCGCGGCTTACGGTTCCCGGATCCGGTACAGGCGCGCGCCGTTGCGCTCGGCGATGAACTCCAGGCCCCAGTCGGCGGCACGTTGTTCGAAATCCTTGGCCCCAAAGTCCGAGTCGGACACCAACAGCCAGTTCACCCCGCGCCGCAAAAAACTCGCCGTAGCCGCCCGGCGCAGGCCCGGGGGCTCTTCGCCCAAGATGTGCTCCGGTTCGCCTCCGAGCGGCTCCCATCGCCCTGCCTCGTTCTGACCGCTGAGCTCCATCTTCAGGTCCCAGGGGGCCAGCGGGCAGATGAGCGTCACCTGATCCAGCTCCTCGAAACCGCCAAGCCCCACCTCGACAACCATGCCCGCCCGCAGGCTTTCCCAGCTCCGCCAGCGGGTGGCGAGGTTGCCATCGAAGGCCAGTTCGATCTCCCAAGGGTTGGGGCGGGCCGTCAACCGCCAGGCGGGAGCGCGCGGGAGCTCGATGCCTTGCCGGGACAGGCGCACCTCGTTGATGGCCCAGGAATCCTTGCCGAAGGGGGTGCGAAGCGTCACGCGCACGGCCCGGAGGCGCCGAGGAGCGAACCGGAAAACGACCTGGCGGCGGGGGATCCAATCTTCGGCCAGCGGGACCCACAGCGTATCGAATAGGGTCTGATTGAAAGCGCCGGCATACCCGACCAGAATCTCGCGGGTGGTATAGGCTTCCGCCACTTGCTGGAAGCTGAACACGCGCTGGCCGGGGGGAACCTCCTGCTCGATCATCCGCGCAATGGGGTAAGACGGCATCACCCGCGCCAGCCAGGCGTCTTCGCTTTCGATGCGCAGCGCCTGTTTCCAGGGCAGCGGTTTGTCGATCTTCCAGGCGCTGGGATCGGCGTAGGTCTTGATATGGGAGGGCCAGCTCGCCAGCGCATGGGCGATCACGAGCAAAGCGGCCATGCCGCGCGCGCGGGCGGCGGTCATGGCGATGGCCAGCGCGACGAGCGGCGCGGCGGGCAGCAGGAAACGCGTGCTGATGTTGGCCGGATAGGCGGCGCTGAACACGATGGCAGCCAGCCAGATCTGGCGTCCGGCGCGCTCGCGCAGCGCCAAGAGACCCAGCGGAGCCAGCAGGAAAACCGGTCCCAGCAGCCCGTTCAGCCGGAAGCCGCGGAAGGTCACCTCAGCCGGGATCTCCCAGCGGCTGGCGAGATCGTAGTGGCGGAAATACTCGCGGTATTCCTGCTCCATGGCGATGTGGACGTGCGGGTTGCGGAAGACCGAATTGAGGAATGGCGAGAAGGGATTTCCCAGCCACACCCAGTTTTTCACCACCCAAGGGGCGGCCATGAGCGCGGCACAGGCGGCCAGCAAGGCCAGCGGCTTGAGCGCGGGGCGGCGCGCCCGGAGCTGCTTCCAGGCCACGAAGCCCAGCGCGTAGGGAATAGCCACGCCGGCTGTGTACTTGGCGGCGTAAGCAAAGCCGGCCAGCAAGCCCGCGGGGACAAGCAGCCGGTGGTCGCGCTGCTGGTCCCAAATCTGGAGCAAGTAGAAGACGCCGAACAGCACCGCCGCCACCGCCACGTCGATATAGGCGGTAGTCCCGTCCATGCCCGCCACCGGGCTGGCGAAGAAGATCAGCGCCCCAGCCGCGCCCGCCGCCGGGAAGCCGAACCTCTTGCCGTAGCACAGCATCGCCAGCGGCAGCGTGGCCAGGAAAGCGAAGTGCACGAGCGCCGCCGCTGAATGTTTGCCGAAGGCGAAGGCAAACAGGTAAAGCATTTCCACGCCCTGCGAGAGGTTGGCGTAGAGGTTGGTGGTGATGCGTTCGAAGCCGTGAGCCCGCAAGTAGCGGGCCACCAGCCCCAAATGGTAGGTGCTGCCGTCCGGGCTGCGCTCGGGCGCCATGGCGTTGGTGAAATAGACCAGGAGGAACGCCGCATAGATGACCCCGAACAGGATCCGCCAGAAGCGAGGCAGCTCTGCCAGCGGCTCGCCCGCCGGGCGGTGCAGCCCCAGCCGGAAGGCCAGCCCTACCGCCGCCGCGCCCGCCGCCAGCAACACGCCCTTGTACAGCAGATGCGCGGCCGCCAGCGCGAACACCAGCAGGCTCAGACACGCCGAGCCCACATAGAAAGCCAGAACAAACTCTTCGGTCCGGTGAAACCGCAGTCTGAGACGGGCCAGCAGAATCCTGCCTGTGGCTGTGGCCGCCAGCGCGGTGAAGGCGAACCCAAACAGGATGGATACCGGCTGTGGCATGGTGGGGTCGGCGGGCGTGCGGGCTGGCTCCCGGCCTACGTCCGGGTGGTTTTATCTTTGGCGTAACAGAACGAGTCCATGGGGCACTCGGCGCATTTGGGTTTCCGGGCCACGCAGAGGTTCCTTCCGTGGTGGATCATCTGGTGGGAAAACAGGATCCAGCGGTCCTGCGGGATCTGTTTCATCAGGTCCTGTTCGATCTTGACCGGATCCTTTTCCTTGGTGAGACCCAAGCGCTGAGCGATGCGCTGCACGTGGGTGTCGACGACGATGCCGGTGGGCAATCCGTAGGCCGTGCCGAGCACGACATTGGCGGTCTTGCGGGCCACGCCGGGGATGGTCAGCATTTCCTCCATGGTGCGGGGCACTTGGCCTCCGAAATCGGACAGAATCTTCTGGGCGGCTCCGCGGATGGCTTTCGCCTTGTTGTTGAAAAAGCCCGTGGAGCGGATGTCCTGCGCCAGCTGCTCCTGGCTGGCGGCGGCGAAGTCGGCCACCGTGGGGTATTTGCGGAACAGGCCGGGGGTGACTTCGTTGACGCGCTTGTCCGTGCACTGGGCGCTCAGAATGGTGGCGACCAGCAGTTGCCAGGCATCTTTGTGGTGCAACGCGCAGGTGGCGCCGGGATAGAGCTGGTCGAGCGCATCCAGGATTCGCTGCACGCGGTCGTTACGGCCGGGAGCGCCTGCGGTACGCCGGGCGGTCTTAGTTTTGGCGGGCATAGGTTTCGCGTACTCAGTCTAATGGCCCAGACCGGGCGGGCGCAAATTGCAGGGACCTGCGGCAGACCCTAACCCTTCTTGCCCTTGCCGTCTTCCTGGGGTCGTTTCGAACGGCCCCAGATAAACGTGCTAACGAGACCGCCCAGCCCCACGGCCCCGAAAAGCAGTCCCACCGCTGTGTTGTCCTTGACAGTAACGAGATAGGTTCCGGAAGCGATAAACATCACTGCGATGAGAAACGCGAAGATCTGTCCCAATCGCGCCTCTGTAAACTGCCGGCGCATGGCCTCGATGTCCGCGTCCACAGCTTTGTTTTCCAGCGAGCGCCGGTGACGGCCCTCTTCTTCGGCCATGCGGATGATGCGGTCAGCGGCCCCGGGAAGGATTCGCTCATAGGCGGCGAGCAACTCCGGTGGGGGAAGAGGTCCAGAGAACTGGACCCCGAGAGTTACGACTGTCCTGTTGCTCTCAGCGGGCGCTGAGGATGTCTGCTGGGCGGGAGGTTCCGGTTCCTGGGGCACTGGAGGAGTCCGTGGGGTCGAATTTAAGCAAAGCCTGAAAGATGTCTTCTCCGACTCTACGCCAATCCCGCTCCCAGGGGCTGGCGCAAACGTAGCGGCGCGATAGCCCTGCGGAGGGGAATTCCGTTCCCGGGAATAGGCGAAACATGCTCACAAAGCCGCGCAGCAGGTTCGCTCCAACCCCGGGCCATTCAATCCGGCTATGGGTGGAACGATCCGCAAGATCCCGGTCCACACTCCACTGCCGGTATGCCTGTTGGATCTGCGCGCGTAATTCGCCCACCGTTGTTAATGGGATCATCGCTAGCCACCTCCATTGTAGCCCGGCCCGCGCCGCACGTCAGGATGCCGGGGCCGCCGTGTCCGCGGCGGGGTCCTCCACCACCACCGGCGGCTGGTAGTACAGGATGCGGCCGCAGGTCTCGCAGAACATCACGCCCTGCTCCAGGCACCGTAGCTCCTGAAAGAATTGGGGACGCAAGGCGATGTGACAGGCGGAGCAGCGGCCATCGCTGGCCTCCGCCACGGCGATTCCGCCCCGCTTGGCGCGGATCTTTTCGTAAGCCGCATAGATCGCCGGGGCCAATTGCCGGACCACCTCTTCCCGCTGGCGTTGGATTTCTTCCACGGCCCGCTTGTCTTGCGCCGTCCGCTCCCGCGCAGCCGCCTTCTCGCTCTCCACCCTCTGGCGCTCCTCTTTCAGGGCCGCTTCGGCTTTGCGGACATTCGCTTCCAGGGGCTCGGATTCTTCCATCAGGGCCAGGATCCGGTCTTCCATCTTGCGGATCTCGTTCTGGCAGTACTCGATTTCCTTCTGGAAGGCGCGGTACTGCTCGTTGGTTTTGGCCGACATCATCTGGTCGCGCAGGCGCGAGATCTTCTGCTCCTGCATCTGGATGTCGCTCTCCAGGTTCTTGCGCTCGCGCTGGTTGGCTTGCAAGGCCGCCTTGTCGGCCTCCCATTTGCGGGTGTGAACGTCGAGGGTTTTCTCGATCTCGGCGATGTGCTTGGGCAGGGCGCTGATCTCTCTCTGCAATTCCCGGATCTGGTTGTCAAGATCTTGCAGATGGAGGACCAGCCTTAGGTCTGGTGACATCTACAGTTCAAATTCTATCACGCCGGGCGGCTGCCCACCGCCCCAGCGGCGCCAGCAAGGCCCGCGTCGCCATCTCCAGCTCGGAGACTTTCAGCCAGCGGCAGGCCAGGTAAAACACCGCCGCCCCGGCTGGAACCGTGATCGCCAGGTTCAACAGCCGGGCCCAGCGGGACACCCCCAGCCAGGATTGCAGCCAGGAGTCCGCCGGGATCAACAGCAGCCCCATGACTGCGGCTGCCGCGAGGATACGGGCCACGCTCGAGGCCAGGGCCCTCCCATGGATTCCGCCCAGCCGGTTCCGCAGCAGCCAGAACAGGGCGGTGAAGTTGGCCAGGGCGACTACCGAAGTGGCGAGGGCCAGGCCGGCATGTCCCAGAGTCCCGGTGCGCACCATCGTGGAGGCCACCGCGTAGTTGACGGCGATCGACATCAAGCTCACCAGCATTGGCGTGCGGCTGTCGTTCAGGGCGTAGAAGGCCGGGGCCAGAACCTTGATCGCCGAATACCCGGCGAGTCCCACGGCGTAGAACGACAACGCCACCGCCGTCTGGTGGGTATCGTAGGCGTGGAACTTGCCGCCCTCATAGATGACGCCGATCATGGCCTCGCCCAGCACCGCCAGGCCGATGGAGGAGGGAATCGTGAGCAGAAAGACCATGCCTAAAGAGCGGCTCAGAGTGCGCCGGAATTCGTCCAGATTGCCCTGGGCCGCGCTCAGCGAGATGGCGGGCAGAGTGGCCGTAGCGATGGCCACGCCGAACAGGCCCAGGGGCAACTGCATGAAGCGGAATGCATAAGACAGCCAGCTCACCGGCCCGTTCAAGCCCGTGACCCGGTCCACGATGCCGGTGGCGAGGTTGGTGTTGACCAACACGTTGACTTGTACGGCGGCGTTGCCCAGCATGGCCGGTCCCATCAGCGAGAGGATCTGCCGGAGGCCGGGATGGGACCAGTCCCAGGCGAATCGGAAATGGAAGCCTTGCCGCCGAAGGCTGGGGAGCTGGCTGCCCAGTTGCAGGGCGCCGCCCAAAACGACGCCGTAGGCCATGCCTTCGATGGCGCTCAGGCCCAGCCAGGGGCCGGCCCAAAATCCCAGGGTGAGCCCAAAGAAAATGGAGCCCAGGTTGAAAAAAGTCGAGGAGAAGGCCGGCACGGCGAACTGGTTGCATGCGTTCAGCATTCCCATGGCTTGGGCGGCCAGCGCCACCAGCAGCAGGAACGGGAACATGATGCGGGTCATGCGGACCGCCAGCTCGTGCTTGCCGGGGACCTGATCGAAACCAGGCGCCAGCAGGTGCACCAGCGCGGGGCTGAAGATGATCCCCAACAGGCAGAAGCCGCCCACGGCCAGCAGGATCGCGGTGGCGACCAGATTCGCCAGCCGGGCGGCCTCCTGGCGGTCCTTGGTGGCCAGATAGCTGGTGAAGGTAGGGACGAAAGCGGACGACAGCGCGCCTTCGGCAAACAGATCCCGGGTGAGGTTTGGGATGCGGAAGCCCAGCAGGAAGGCGTCGTAGACAGGTCCGGCGCCGCCGCCGAACAGCCGGGCCATGATCATCTCGCGGACCATGCCGCTCAGGCGGCTGATCAGCACCGAGAAGGACACCAGGCCGGCGGACCGGAACAGCTTCTCCTGCCGTCCCGTGGCCGGCGGGCTACTGGCCGTACTGTTGGAAGAAGCGGGCAACCGTCAGGATTCCTTTGTAGAAATGGTCCAGAAGGAACTTCTCGTTGGGGCCGTGGAGCCCGTCGTCCGGCAGTCCGAATCCCATCAGCACCGTGGGAATTCCGAGATGCCGCGCGAACTCGCCGACGATGGGAATCGAGCCTCCGGAGCGGATGAACACGGTTGGCTTGCCGAAGACGAACTGGAAGGCTTCGGCCGCAGCCCGAATGGCGGGATGGTCCGGGTTGACCACGACCGCCGGCGCGGCGCTCAGCACGCGGACCTCGGTGCGGATCCCTTTGGGAGTCTTTTTGCGGACGAACTCACGGAAGGCCGCGATCACCTTTTCCGGATCCTGCTTCGATACCAGCCGGAAGCTGACTTTGGCGGTGGCCTTGGCGGGGATCACCGTCTTGGCTCCGGCGCCGGTGAAGCCGCCCGCGATGCCGTGGACCTCGAAGGTCGGCCGCGCCCAGATCCGCTCGAGGACGGAATAGCCAGGCTCACCAGTGAGGGCTTTGGCGCCGACTTCCTTCTTCAGAAACTCCTTCTCGTTGAAGGGGAGGTTCTCCCAGCTTTGCTTCTCGGCCGGGGAGGGAGGCTCGACATCGTCGTAGATGCCGGGGATCTGAATCTCTCCGCGGCGGTTCTTGGCTTTGGCCAGCAGCTCGATCAGGCCATAGACGGCGTTCGGAGCGGCGCCTCCGTAATTGCCCGAGTGCAGGTCGCGGGAAGGGCCCCAGGCCTCCACCTCGAGGTAAATCAAGCCCCGCAGGCCGGTGCATAGGGAGGGCGTGCCTTCGGCATACATGGAGGTGTCGCTCACCAGAGCAACGTCGGCGCGCAGCTTGTCGCGGTGGGCGGGGACGAACTTGCTGATGGACTCTCCGCCGATTTCTTCCTCGCCTTCCAGCAAAAACTTCACGTTGAGCGGGAGCGTACCGTGGACGGCGCGCAGGGCCTCGACGGCTTTGATGTGAGTATAGGATTGGCCCTTGTCGTCGGCGGTTCCGCGGGCGTAGAGGTTGCCATCCACGAGGGTGGGCTCAAAGGGCGGCGTGCGCCATTCCTCGACGGGATCGACCGGCTGCACGTCGTAGTGACCGTAGCACAGCACGGTAGGCTTGCCGGGCGCGTGCATCCAGTCGGCGTAAACGAGCGGGTGGCGGGAGGTGGGAATCACCTCGACGTTCTCCAGTCCGGCGCGGCGCATGGCCTCGGCGGCGAATTCGGCCGCGCGCAGCATGTCCGGCGCGTGTTCGGGCAGGGTGCTGACGCTGGGGATGCGGACGTACTCGCAGAGTTCGGCGAGAAATCGTCCCTGGTTTTCAGATACAAAGTTCTCCACGCTTTGCGGCACCGGTTCCTCCCAGTGGAAGAACCATTATGCCGCAGGCATGGCCCGGTTCACCTGGGGCGGGTTCATGGCCGCCGCCAAAATCCGTTCCACCTCGGCGCGGTAAAAAGGTTGAGGCAGCAAGTCGTATGCTCCGCCTTCCAGGACATCGATCCAGAAACGGCCGTCGGCAAACCGGTCGGTGACAATGACAGCCGTCTTCTTCGCATGTTGACGCACATACTGAACCACGTCCCGCCAGTCGCCGTCCGGCAGGTGGGATTCGGTGAGGATAGCGGGGAAGGTCTGTTGAGCCAGCAGCTCCAAGGCCTGCCGCAACCCGGCGGCGTGGCGGATCGTCACCCGCGATGGGTCCAACATCATCGAGAGCGTCCGGACGTCTTCCGTCCGCGGGGAGATGAAGAGGATGCAGTTGCTCATGGCCGGCTACCCTCCTCCACTAACTTTATGATAAGCCTGTTTCGCAGGCGCCTCAAGAAAAAAGTGCTTGAAGGGCGCATGAAATCTCTGAAAAAACGAGAGTTCAAAAGGCGGACGGTCCGGGCGCGCGAGAGGAGAGGGAGCGGAGGTTTTCAATAACTGCTTTGTTTGCCGACGCTTCGGGTCAACTCAGGGCTGCGCGGCGGGGGCTCGGGCCGGTTAGGTCTTCAGCACCGCAATGTAACCCAGATTGCGGTAGAGCTGGCGGTAATCCAGGCCGAAGCCGATCACAAAACGGTCCGGAATCTCGAAGCAGCGAAAAGCGACCGGCACTTGGACGATGCGGCATGGGGTGCGGTCCAGCAGCGTGCAGATGGCGAGCGAATTGGGCCCGCGTCCAGCCAGGGTTTGGAGCAGATAGCGGGCGGTGAAACCGGTGTCTACAATGTCCTCGACCAGCAGGATATCCTCCCCCTCGATGGACTCGTCCAGGTCCTTGGCGATCCGCACCATGCCGGGGGCCGCGCCGCGGTTGCTGAAGCTGGAGATCGCCAGAAAATCGATCTTCACCGGGATGGTGATTTCGCGGGCCAGCGCGGTGAGGAAAAAGACCGAGCCTTTCAGCACGCCGATCAGCTTCAGGTCCTTGCCCCGGTATTGTTGGCTGATTTCGGCCGCCACTTCGCGAATGCGCTCGCGGATCTGTTCCTCGGTAAAGAGAATGCGCTCCAGCGGCGGCAACTGCGCTTCGCTCATGTCCGCACCGGCCTCTCGGTCAAGCCGTACTTAAAGATCAGGTTCTGAAAGTCTTTCTGGTAAAAGACCTGAATGTTAATGTGAGGATAGATCTCCCGGAGCAATTTGACCTTCCGATTCTTTTTTGTAACAAGGGATTGTTTCATGGTTGTTAGTTCAACGTATAAGTCAAACTCGGGGAGGTAGAAGTCGGGCGTAAAGGACTCCAGCACTTTCCCGTCCTTGTCCCACTGAATGGGGAAGCTGTGCGGCTCATACTCCCAGGCGATGCGGTAGAAGTCCAACAGGTTGGCGAAGATCTCCTCGCTGGGGTGGGAGAAGGGATCGCGCTTGAGGGTGGCTGCGCCCGCCGGGATAATGCCGTAGCGGGAGAGTTGCAGCCGGGCCTGGAACTGGAGCTGGGCGTCGGCGGCGGCGCTCAGCAGGCCCTGTTCCACCAGTCCCCGCGCCCGCACGGCGGCCTCGATCAACTCAGCCATCTGATCGGTTTCGAGAGAGGCGGCGTTCAGCACCAGGTCGAAGAGTTCGGGCGGAGCGGTGGCGCGGCCGAATTTCCGGCGGCGTTCGGCCCGCTCTTGTGCGTCCAGCTCCTTGAGCAGCTTGCGGGCCGACGGCCGGTCGATCCGCCGGTCCAGCATCAGCATTCCCACCCGCCGGGCCTCCGGGGCCACCAGGCGCACCCGCAAAACGCCCAGGAAGTTCTGAAAAACCCACTCCGCGCCCGGAGCGCACACAACCAAATGGTGTTCGGTGGCCAAGCGGGCCAAAATGGAAAGCAGCGCGGGGCGCTGCGCCTTTTCGAAGAGCGCTTTGTCCTCTCCGAACTCCTGCTTCATCAAGACGCCCAGGCGGGTGGCCGTCACCAGCTCAAAATTCAACTTCTGCGCCGTCACCCGGGCCAGTTCCTCTTCGCGGCATCCGGGTTGTCCGGAGATCGTGATCAGAGCCATACGCCGTGGATGGCGAAGGCGAACGCCCGCGCCGGTCCAAGCTCATGATAGCGTACCCTGGTAGGTGCTACGAAACGTCAGAGGCGCTATGAGACTTTGTCTGAGTGCGATTGTATGCCTGGTTTTAGCGGGTTCGCTTGCGGCTCAGAACCGCGCAGGCGCTCCGGCCGCGGTTCCCGACACCCCCTCCAACCGGCTGGCGGCGGCCAAGCGGTACCTGAAGGCGGTACCGCCCGAGGAGCTGGTGGCCGGGACCATCGAGCAGGTGGCCTCACAGCTCCCGCCGGACCGCCAGGCGCCGTTCAAGGCGGCCTTGCGCAAAGTGATCAAGGCCGAGCGCATCGAGGAGATCACCCTGCAAGTCGTGGCCAAGCATTTCACGGTCAAGGAGATCAACGCCCTGGCGGCGTTCTATTCGTCGCCCGAAGGGCGCTCCATTTCCCGCAAATTCGGGGCTTACATGGCCGACGTCATGCCCGCCATCCAGCAGGAACTGGAGGAGGCGATGGAGGTGATCGAAAAGGAAGCGCACTGAGGCCGCTTGCCGCTCTATCTTGCGACCAGGCATGCGGCTTGCAGGCAGGGCAGTGCGGCGTGTCTGTCCCGGCGGTAAAAGCCTCCTCGATGCGCACGGCTTCGGCTTTGACCCAAGGCGCCGGCGCCGCGCTGCTCCCGCAGCTTCTCCCGGAGGCTGGAGTCAAACACCCTGAGCCGGGGTGGGAAACCATGCGTCTGGACAGGTAACCGCCCTCGGGCGGCCCCATCGCGCAGGCGCCCGTCTTTAAGTTACTGTGCTACATACGGCGCGAGTGTAACCGCTGGATGATCCTCGCCGACGACGGCAGGGCGCGGCGTCTGCCGGGCCGCAGCCAGCGGCGCTTCAAGGAGACTTAGTTTGGGAGCCTCCCGGGCGGCGAAAAGACGGCGTGGCGGAGGAAGAGGGATTCGAACCCCCGAGGGCCTTTCGACCCTAGCGGTTTTCAAGACCGCCGCCTTCGACCGCTCGGCCATTCCTCCAATCCCAATCTAGCCGTTTTTGGCCGGCAGCGGCAATGCCGCGGGCCTCACTTCTCCACGGGCAGCAGCAGATGCGAGGGCCGCCCGGCGTCGTGATAGAGCGTCTGGCGCGCCGTCCGCAGCTCGGTTTCGCCGGCGATCGGGCGGCCGGTGTTCGGGTTGCGGTCGAAGCGCGGAAAGTTGCTGCTCGAAATGTGCAGGCGGATGCGATGGCCCTTGCGGAAGAGATTGCTTGTCACACCGGCTTCAATCGTCACCCGATAGATCTGCCCGGGTTTGGCCGCTTCCAAACGCTCCAGAGAGTTGCGGTACCGCAGGCGCAGAATTCCATCGCACAGGTTGACCGCGCGCCCGTCCGGCCAGACATCGATCAGCTTGGCCGTGAAGTCCGTGTCCGGCGCTGAGGTCGAGACCCACAAGACGGCCCGCACCGGCCCAGTCACTTCCAGATCCTCTTTGAGAGGCTCGGTCGAAAACACCAGCACATCTTTGCGCGTTTCCAGCGGGCGCTGATCCATCGGCCCCCAGGGAAAGATCTTGGGATTGCAGCACACGGCTCCGCCCATCGTCGGGGCGGGGTTGCGCGGGTCGTACACGTAGCTGTCGGGTTTGCTCCGCCGCGGCGGAGTTTTCACCGAGAGCCGCCCGCCGTTCCATAGATAGAGGCGAAGCGGTTCCGACGGAGGAGGCCACTCTTTCGCCTCCTTCCAGCGGTTGGCGCCCATCAGGAACAGCCGCGCCCGCGCCTCTCCGCTCAGGTCCTGATCTTTGTTGATCCCCTTCAGCCAGCGGTCGAACCACTCCAACTGAATCCGCCGGATGGGGAGATTCGCTTCCGGTCCGAAGTCGAACCCGGCGAAGCCCGAGGGCACATTGTGGGGCCACGGGCCCACTACGATCCGCGCCTCCCGGCCCATTTGGCGCAGCAGGCGGAAGGCCTCCAAATCATTCTCGGCGAAATTGTCATACCAGCCGACGAAGATCAGGGCCGGAACCTTGACCTGCGCGATGTGTTCCCGGGTGCTGACCGCCCGCCAGTAATCGTCATAGGCGGGGTGATCCAACGCCGCCTGCCAGAAGTCGATTTGGCGTCCGGCCGCCGCGCGGTCGCTGGTCCGCAGGGGAAGATGCCGGACATATTCCTCGAACTTCGGCTCGGGCAACTGCGGCAGGCGAAGGTTCGCCGCCAGCCAGGAGAGCCGGTGGCCCAGCTTCATCGCTCCGCCCTTGGAGTAGAAGCGGTCTTCAAACTCGTCGCTGCCGGCCACCGCGGGCGAAATCGCCTTCAAATACGGACTGCCGCTGAGCGCCGCCTTCCATTGCACGATCCCCAGATAGGACGCCCCCACCATCCCGATCCGTCCGTTGCACCAACTCTGCCCGGCGATCCAGGCCAGCGTGTCGTAGCCGTCGTGCTCCTCCTGTTCCAGAGGCCGGAAAGCTCCCTCGGAGTGCCCGCGTCCACGCACGTCCTGGACCACCACGGCGTAGCCCGCCTTCAGGAACGGCTCATAGGCCGCCGCCAGATCCGGCCCCTTGCCATAGGGCGTCCTCACCAGAAGGGCAGGGACTCGCTGGTTCCCCCCGGGCCGGAACACGTTGGCGCACAGATGAACCCCGTCTCTCATCCGGACGCGGACATGGAGGTCCTTCTCGACGCCTTGCGGCCAAGCCGCCGCCAGCAGCAGAAACTGCGCTAGGAACGCCCGCCGGAACATTCGCATAGAACCCTCCAATAGCTCTCGGCCACGGCCTCCGCTGCGTGATGCGCGCGGATGTAGGCCGCGGCCCTGCTGCCCATCTCACCGGCGAGATGCCGCTCGGATGCCAGCAAGACCATATCATGCTCCAGTTCGTCCTCTTCGGCAATTCCCGGCAGCACCTTCAAGCAGGTTTCCGGGGGGAACCCTGACGTTTCCTCACTTTCGCTCAGAACGACCGGCTTGCCCGCGCCCATCAGGCGGATCGCCACGCCGGAAGTCTCGCCGGCGGGCGGATGGCGCAGATTGACGCCGGCATCCGCTGCCGCAAGGAGACGCTCGAAGCGGGCGGCATCGGTCCAACCGATCCGCACCACGCCTTCGGCCTTGAGCTCGGGCTGGAGCGAACGCTCCAGATCCAGGGAAGCGAACCTTCCCGCGACCAAGAGGACCGCGTCGATTCCCCGGGCGCGCACCCGGCGAAACGCGCGCAGGACCGACGGCAGGCGTTTCGTCTCACGCAGGTATCCGAATACGCCGAAGACGAAACTGCGCGCCGGGATTCCCAGGGCCTGCCGCAACCGCATGCGCTCCGCATCCGGAATGGCCGGCGGCCGCCGCCACAAGTGCGGAATCTGCTCCACGCGCGCCTCCGGCGCGTGTTCCTTCACCATCCTGGCTGCGGCCGGATTGTGAACGATAACCGCGCGCGACCGCTCTGCGATGCGCCTCAGCATCGGGTGGCGGAAATACGCGTCGGCGCTTGCGGAACGCGTTCGTCCGGCCCATAATTCGGCCGCCGCCGGGCGGCTCCACTCGCCGTAGTTGTAGACGAACTCCTCGATGTAGGCATCCCGCTCGAGCTGCCCAAGCAGCAGATGGTGCAGCACGGCATCGTGCAGCACGGCCACTCCGGGCTGCGCCAGCGCTTGCTGATAGATCCTCCCGTGCAACGGGTTGTTGCCGATGTGGTAGAGATGGACGTCGGCGCGCCGCGCGCCCGCCTGGACTTCGCCGAATCGCCGCAGTTCCGTCAACAAGACCGCGGCGTAGTCCGCCACGCCGGTCGGCGCCGGAGGCAACGGCGAATGAAACCCAACCCTCACGCCTTCGTGCGGGGGCCGAACAGCGCGCTGCCGATCCGCACGTGCGTCGCCCCCTCCTCGATGGCCACCTCGAAGTCGTGCGACATGCCCATGGACAGAGCTTGCAACCCGTGTTGCTGAGCCAGCGCCCGCAGCCGGCGGAAATAGGGCCGCGAGTCTTCCGGATTCTCGGACCAGGGCGGCATCGTCATCAGCCCGGTGAGCCGCAGGTTCGGCATGGAGCGCAGGGCCTCGATCAGAGCGGGCAGCTCCTCGGGGGAGGCGCCGCTCTTGGAATCCTCCGGGCTAAGCTTCACCTCCAGCATGACCTCGACCGGCCTGCCGGTTTCCTGAAGGCGCCGCGCCAGCCGCGCCGAATCCACGGTCTGGATCACCTGGAAGAGTTCCGCCGCCCGTCGCGCCTTGTTCGATTGCAGGTGGCCCACGAAGTGAAACGTAGCGCCGCTCAGGTCCGCCAGCTCGGGCGCCTTGGCCTCGAACTCCTGCACGTAGTTCTCCCCGAAATGGCGCAGGCCGCATTCATACGCGTCCCGGATGACGCTTGCGGGGAACGTCTTGGTGACCGCCACCAGCGTGATCTCCTCCCGCTTGCGGCCCGCGGTCCGCAGGGCCTTCTCCATCCGCGCTTCCACTTCTTCGAGTCTTTTCCGGATCACGGCGGTAATACTATAATAAGCGCCGATGGCAGCCCCCGCGGGATCCGGCCGGCGGGATGATCCGGACCGGATTCTGGCGGCCATTGACCGTTTCCTCAATGCCAGCCGCCAGCCTGTGTTGCTCGAGCCGGGCGAGCTTCATTACCCCCTCGCCCCGGACTCTTTCGAGATACGCTCCAATCCGGCCAGCGTGACCATCGAGGTTTGGGACGAACGACGTCACCTGTCCCGGCGGGTGCTTGGGATTCGCGCCGAGCAGCCGGGGAAGCTCGAGCTTCTGGTGGACAAGTTTCCCCGCCGCACCGGCCGGCTCTATCTGATCGATCTGGCCCGCCCGCCGGGCGCCAGCGCCGCGGTGCGCGAGAAGCGGCATCACTTCCGCGAACAGTTCCGGTTTCTGCTCGCGCGGCAATTTCCCTCCTGGAAAATCGTCGAACTCTCCTCCGAGCCTAACCTCGAGTTCAGTCTCTCGGGGCGCTATCCGCGGGCGATGCTGGCTGCGGGCCAGAGAGCGATGGCGGCGATCGCCGTCCCTCCACAGGAGGATTCTCCGGACGGCGCGCTCAGCTTCGGATTGGTCTGGCTGGATTGTCTGCGGCGCAAGAGGCGCGCATTCGCTTTCGAAGCGCTCGCCTTGTTCTTTCCTCCCGGCCGGGAATCCGCGACCTGCCTGCGTCTGCGCTGGCTGGATGCTTCTCTGGTTCAGTATCAGGTCTTCGTCTATTCGCAGCAGGGTTACGTCGACCAGGCCGACCTGGCCGACTACGGCAACCTCGACACACGGCTCGAACCGTTCTGCGATTACCGCAAAGCGCTCAGCGCGCGTGTGCTGAAGTGGGTGGACGAGCTGGCCGCTGTTCCCGAAACCGAGCTTGTCGCCCACCGGGATGGTTCGGCGAGTCTGTGTGTGCACGGACTTGAGTTTGCGCGCGCCGCCGGAGACCAGCTCGATTTCGGCCTTTCCCGGCGCCATTTGGCTTCTTCTTCCTCTCTCGGTGAAATCCGGCGCTTTGCCGCGGAACTGGCGCGCCTGCGCTCGCCCGATCCTCCGGATCCCAGCAACGCCCTGTACCGCCTTCAGCCGGAGTCCTGGTTGGGCGCCCAGCTCCGCGCGTCTCTGCCTTCGATTGACGCGTCTTTATGCGCGGGGCCCATCTATGGGCAAGTGCCCGCCCGGGCCGGAGGCGACCGCGGCGTGCTGGACCTTCTCGCCGTGGATCACTCGGCGCGCCTGGCGGTGCTGGAGCTGAAGACTTCGGAGGACATTCATCTGCCCTTGCAAGCCCTGGACTATTGGATCCGCGTCGAATGGCACCTGCGGCGCGGCGAGTTCTCGAGGTACGGCTATTTCCCCGGCCTGGAGCTTTCGCATGAACCTCCGCGCCTGTTTCTCATCGCCCCTGCGCTGGACTACCATCCCACCACGGAAACCATTCTGCGCTTTTTTTCGCCGCGGATTCCCCTGGTGCGGATCGGCCTCGGGTTAGAATGGCGTAGGAAGCTGCAAGTGGCGTTCCGCGTCGAAGGTCGCGGGAGCCCTTGCGCGAGCTGACGGCGCACGTGAAGGCAATCCAGCAGATTCGCATCGCTCTGCGGCACCTCAATCCCGAGGAAGTGAGGCTCTCCGCCGCCACGCCGGTGACGATCGGCCTGGCCGCCGCTTCCAGCGAAACGCTGGCCGCGATGGAAGATTTTCTCGCTCCGCCGGAGTTGTCGCGGCGCAAGCGGCTCCAGGTCTTCGAGTCTCTCTATCGCATCGGCGACCCCGACGCTCCACGCCACTTCGACATCATTCTTTGTGAAGCGGGGCTGCTGGATTCCCCTGGCGCGTTTCCCTTTGACCCCGGCGATCCTTCGCGCACCGTCGATCGAGTGCTCCGCGAGCGGGAGGACCTGGCGCTCCCTCTGGCCCGGCGATTCCCGCCGTTCCGCGCGGCGGTGACGTCGCGCACCGTCCGCAAAGTCGCCGAGGAGAACGCGTTGTTCGCCTTGTTCTCCGCTCTGCCGAACTTGATGCCCAACATTTTCGAGATCGGCTGGGCCGTCGCCGAGTTCGCCTCCGACACTGCCGTCCTGACCGTCAATCAAATCCGCATGGCCTTTCTTTTGGCCGCAGCCAGCGACCGGCCGGTGGGGTTTTTGGAGCAGAAGGGCGAAATCGCCTCCATCGTCGCGGGCGCTTTTGGGTGGCGCGCGCTGGCCCGGGAGCTGGCCGGGAAGATCCCACTCGGCGGCGGGTTGATCCCTAAAGCCGCCATCGCGTACGCCGGAACGATGGTTGTAGGAACCGGGCTGGAGCGCTATTACAGCCTGGGCTACGGACTCACGCCGGCCGAGCGTGATTCTCTCTATCAGCAAGCCCTTGCCAGCGGCAAGCGCTTCGCGCAGTGGGCGCTGCGCGCCCGGCGAGGTGATTCGGAACCGACATGAAGCCAGTTGCTTTGATTACCGGCGGCAGCCGCGGCATCGGACGCGCGATCGCCCGCGAGCTAGCGAGCACGCATCACGTCATCGCGACCTATAAAGGACGGCGCGATGCCGCCGAGACTCTGCGAGCCGAGACCGGCGCCGAGATCTTCCGCTGCGACGTCGCCTCGGCCGCCGACCGGCAGGCGCTCCTGGAGTTTGCGCGGCAGCGCTTCGGCCGCCTCGATCTGCTCATCAACAACGCCGGCATGGCGCCCCGCGAGCGCCGCGACATCCTGGAAGCCACCGAGGAGAGCTTCGACGAGGTCCTCGCCGCCAACCTCAAAGGGCCCTATTTTCTCACCCAGCAGGCCGCACGTTGGATGACTGAGCTGGGCGGTGGAAGGATCGTCTTTGTTACTTCGATTTCGGCCTATACGGTTTCTGTGAACCGGGGCGAGTACTGCGTTTCCAAGGCGGGACTGAGCATGGCCGCTGCTCTGTTCGCCCAGCGTCTGGCCCGCTCCGGGGTGCTGGTGTTTGAAATCCGGCCGGGCATCATTCGGACCGACATGATCGCCGCCGTCGAGAAGGCTTACGAGGAGAAGATCGCCGGCGGCTTGTTGCCGCAGGGCCGCATGGGCGAAGGTTCGGATGTGGCCCGCGCAGTGCGCGCGATCGCCGACGGGCTGCTCGACTATTCCACCGGCCAGATCCTCAACGTGGACGGCGGCTTCCATTTAAGAAGCCTTTAAGCCGCTTCCGTTCAGAACGGCGGCGCCCAGCGCAACCCATCAAGCCGCGCGTAGTCCCGGTCTGTCGTAATCCACTGGCATCCGGATTCAATGGCCAGCGCTTCTTTTGACTGGCTTGGGGGGAAAGACGCGCGGATGTGTGGCGATGCGCACCAGGGACGCGAGAACCTGGAAGGCATGCCATACGGGCGCCCGCTTCAGATCACGGAATGCAGTCAGGACCGGTACTCGGCGTGGCGTTCGGCGTCGCGTCGGAAGGCGTGCAACAGGACGTTGACATCGGGCAGGATCATCGCCGCCCTTCCAATATGTCCAGTAACGCCGCGCTGTTGTTCAGATCGTCCCCGGGCAAAAAATTGCCGCCGGCGCGGCAGACGGGTAGAGTCACAGGCCGGCGCGGGGCAGGCCGCGGTTATGCTAACACGAGACGCAAGCCTTGATCGATCAAGGCAGTCAAGGTCTCATCGCGCTTGGCGGCTTCTCGTTTGGCAGCCTTCAACAGTGCGTCATTTAAGCGCACCGTGGTCCTCATATGTCTAGACATACCATCAACACAGTCCGGTTGCAGGCGCGAGCGGAGTTTGCGGCGCGGCAGAGATGGCGTGCTCGGCTCCCGCGCTCTGGATCAGCACCGCGCCCGTGTCATTTCGCACGTTCGCGTCTCGATTCATGATATGAATCATTAGAGAGCGATTCTATGAAGCGAACCTTCTACGGCTGGTGGATTACCCTGGCGGCCTTCTGCACTTTCGGCATCTCCGTCGGGATCCCGTATTACAACATCCCCTTCTTCTACGACTACTTCGAGAAGAGCTATGGCTGGAGCCGCGCCGACATCACTCTGGGTTTTCCGCTGGCCGCTTTGCTAACGCTTTGGGTGGGCCCGCTGCTGGTGCACCGGTTCAGTCCGCGCAAGCTCATACTGGCAGGCACGGCGCTGACGCTGGTGGCCTTCACCGGCTTCAGCCGCATGAGCGGGCTGCTGTGGGTCTACTACTTTTTCTGGTTCGTCTACGTGGTGGGCTATATCTTCTCCGGCCCCATCCCGCACCAGGTGATCATTTCCCAATGGTTTCGCAAGCTGCGGGGCCGCGCCATGGGCTTGGCTTACGTGGGCGTGGCGGTGGGAGGCTCGCTTGGCTCCTTTGTGGTGAAGCCGCTGGCGGAGGGCTTGGGCTTTCAAGCCGCTTTGTTCATTCTGGGTTTGATGATGCTCCTGGCGTGGCCCATTGCGATTTGGGTGATGAAGGACCGTCCCGCGGAAATGGGCCTCAATCCCGACGGGGCCGCCGAGCCTGTTGCGGAGACCAAAGCCGAGCCGCGTCCCTTCCGCGAGCTGTTGAAGACGCGCTCCTTCTATCTTCTGGCGATCGGCAGCTTGTGCTCGATCGGAGCGATCGGGGCGGTGAACCAGCACATGAAGCTGGTCTTCCTGGACCAAGGCTTCACCGACCAGGCGCAGCTCAACTCCGTCTGGCGCATCGCCAGCATGCTGACCTTGATTTCCAGCATCGCCGGCCGCCTCATCATGGGCTGGCTGGCGGACCGGTTTTCCAAGAAGTACGTCATGACGGTGACGTACCTGCTGGTGGCTCTCACCATTCCGCTGCTGCTGCTGGTCCGCCCTGAGCAGACTTATTACCTCTATGTTTTTGCCATTCTCTTCGGGTTCGGCATGGGCGCCGACTATATGCTTATCCCGCTGATGGCGGCCGAGCAATTTGGCGTGAACACCCTGGCCCGCGCGATGGCCATCATTCTGCCCACCGACACGATCGGGCAGACGTGGTTCCCCTATCTGGTCGCCCGCCTCCGCTTGCACTACGGAGATTACGGACACGCCTTGAGCGCGGTGTTCGTGGTGGCCTTTGTCGGCGCGCTCGCCATCGCCCTGCTGCCCAAGAGAGGACCCAAGGATGAGACACTTTCAGTTCAAGACCCTCGAGGAAATTGAGGCCTGCGCCGCGGCGGTGGGCGCTTCCCATGTCCGTTTCGAGCACGATCCGGAGCGCGTGAAGGAGGCGCTGGCGCGCCGGATGGAGACTCCGCGCTTCACGCTCGGCAACCGCATCGCAATCCACCCCATGGAAGGCTGCGACGGCGAGCTCGACGGGCGCCCTGGAGAACTGACCTGGCGCCGTTATCAGCGCTTCGCCTGCGGCGGCGCGAAGCTCCTCTGGTTCGAGGCCACCGCCGTGCGCGAGGACGGACGCGCCAACGCCAGGCAATTGTGGCTTCGCCCTGAGAACGCCGCCGACTACGCGCGGCTGTTGGAGATGGTCCGCCGGGAGCACGGTGCCCGCTTCGGCTCGGCCGACGATCTGCTGGATGTCCTCCAACTCACTCACTCCGGCCGCTACAGCCACCCGAAGCGGAGCCCGGCCTGCCACAACCCCGCCGTCGATAAGAAGACCAATGTTCCACCGGACTATCCCATCATCAGCGACGGCGAGCTGGAGCGGTTGGAAGACGACTACGTTGCGGCTGCGCGCCTGGCGGCCGAGGCTGGATTCCGCGCCGTGGACGTCAAAGCCACGCACGGTTATCTCATCAGCGAGCTGCTTTCGGCCAAGGAACGGCCGGGGCCTTACGGAGGGCCGCTCGAGAACCGCGCCCGCTTCTTGCGCAACGTTTTGGGCAAGATCCGGGCCGCGCTTGGCGATCGCCTGATCCTCTGTGTCCGGCTGGGCTGCTATGAAGGCGTTCCCTATGTGAAGGATCCTGCTACCGGCCTTGGCGTGCCGATTGAACATACGATCCCGTACCCCGGGTTTGGCGTAGATCCCATGAACCCGCTGCGCGAGGATCTCACCGAAGTCAAGCAGCTCATCGCCTGGCTGAAAGAATGGGGTGTGGCTTTGATCAATGTGTCGTTGGGCGTGCCGTATTTGAACCCGCACATCGGCAGGCCGTTTGAGAAGCCCGACGAAGGCAACTACGAGCAGCCCGAGCACCCGCTGCTCGGCGTCGACCGCCACTTCCGCATCGCCGGAGAGTTGCAAGCCTCCTTCCCGGACCTGCCCATGGTGGGGACTGGCTATAGCTGGCTTCAGCGGTTCATGATTCACGCCGCGGCTTGGAACCTTGAGCACGGCCGGATTGCTGTGTTCGGCGCAGGCCGCGCCGCGCTTCCCTATCCCGACTTCGCCTTCGACGCGCTGACGAAGGCCGAGCTTGACGACAGCCGCGTTTGCAAGACGCTCACGTACTGCACCTGGCTGATGCGCCAGAAGAACCACCCGCTGGGGCAATTTCCCACCGGGTGCGTCCCCTTCGATAAGTCGGTCTATGGGCCCATCATGCAGGAGGCCCGGCGCGCCTCGCGGCAATCTTCGTAAACCGGACCCAATTCTCTGTTGTTTGTGACTAAAGTCATTTTCCAGGTGCTCGTTCGCGCCTCACACTGGGATTCAGGAGACACGAATGAGCGAACTGATCGACAACCGCGCCCACCGGGTGCGGACCTTGAAAGGAATCATTAAGGAGCTTCACGGGGGAGCCGCGCCGGAAACCGTTAAGGAGCGCCTCAAGACGATCGTGCAGGAGACGGACTACTCGGAGATCGTCGCCATGGAGCAGGAGCTCATGGCCGAGGGCATGCCGGTCGAGGAGATCCAGAGCATGTGCGACCTGCATTCGCAGCTTACCCGCGAGGTCTTGGTGCAGCTGCCGGCCAAGCCCGTGCCGCCGGGGCATCCCGCCGACACGTTCCGCCGGGAAAACGAAGCGATTCGGGGCGTCTTGCAGCGGATGCGCGAGGCGATGGCGGCCATCGAGAGGCTCCCCGACGAGGCGGATCCTTCCGCGGAGCTGCTGGTCTGGCGCCAGGCGTACAACGACCTGATGGATATCGAGAAACATTACCAGCGCAAAGAACACGCGCTGTTTCCCTATCTGGAGCGCTACGGGATTACGGGACCGTCGAAGGTCATGTGGGCCAAAGACGACGAAGTGCGCCGCTATTTGAAAGACTTAGGCGCGGCGCTTCAGGAGCGCGGCGCGGCCGCCGGGGAATGGAAGCTGGTGGCCGCCACGTTGGGGCAGGCCGTTCTCAGCGCGGTTGAGGAGATGATCTACAAGGAGGAGAACATTCTTCTGCCGATGTGTCTGGACACCTTCACCGAGGATGACTGGGCCGAGATCTGGGCTGCCTCGCCCCGCTACGGCTGGTGCCTGGTGGAGCCGCGAAGCGGATACCAGCCACCCGAGTCCAAGCTCCGGGAGGCGGCGCATCTGCCCGCGGACAAGGGCGTGCAGCTCCCTACGGGAACCCTGACGGCGCAACAGTTGCTTGGGATCTTCACCACGCTGCCCGTGGACCTTACCTTTGTGGATGCGGAAGACCGGGTGGCGTTCTTTTCCGAGGGGCCGGACCGGATCTTCTCGCGCAGCCGGGCGATTCTCGGACGGAAGGTGCAGCATTGCCATCCGCCCAAGAGCGTCGACGTCGTGGAGCGTATTCTTACGGACTTCCGCGAAGGCCGCCAAAGCGTCGCGGAGTTCTGGATTCACTTCCAAGGCAAGTTCGTGCATATACGCTATTTCGCCGTGCGAGACGAGAAAGGCGAGTATCTTGGCACCTTAGAAGTTACTCAGGACTTGACTCGCCTGCGCAAGCTGGAAGGCGAGCGGCGATTGCTTGAATATGACACTCCGGCGGCGAATTAGGAGAAGAGATGCCTGTGTCCATCAACCCGGAAACGCGCGTCGGCGACCTGCTGGCCGACTACCCGGCCCTGGAGGAGACGCTCGTCTCATTGGCCCCGGCCTTCGCTAAACTTAAGAACCCGTTGCTGCGCCGGACCGTGGCCAAGCTTGCCACGCTGGAGCAGGCTGCGCGCATCGGCGGCATTCCTGTGCGGGAGCTGGTGCTGAAGCTGCGGGAGGCGGCCGGAGTTTCGGGGGAGGCGGCCGGAGGCGGCGAAGCATCGCCCGGCTTCACTGGGGACGCGCCGGAGTGGCTCTCCCGCTGCCAAATAAGGTTCCGCATCGACGGGGACGAAATGCTCGAGCGCGGCGTGCACCCGATCGGCGAAGTGCGCAAGTGCGCTGCCGCGCTTCAAGCAGGCGAGATGGTTTTGCTGACGACCTCGTTCCGGCCGGAGCCATTGATTGAAACCATGCGCCGGGGCGGCCTCAGTGTGTTCTCAGCCGAGAGTTCGCCCGGGCGGCATTCGACATACATTGCCCGCATTGGCGCTGATTGAAGGTCTCTGTCCGGTAATGCCGGCTCCTCGATTTGCCGCAAGACTCGCGAGAATCTTCGCTGATAAGCGCCGCGAACTTGCGAAGCCCTGCGATCACGGTGTGGCCCCACAGCGAGAGGCTGCCACACATTAGAGTGCCTGCACCACTGTAAGGGTGGGATAAGCGCACAAGCCAACCACCGGCATGACTGCCGGTGTGGCACGCAAGACTGCGTGCTCCACGGAGAGGCCGGTGTGGCATCCGAGAGTGCGCGTTCCACGCGAACATTCGGTGGGGCAAGGCTGGCGGCTTACTCCACGGTGGGAGCGATTGGGTGGAGGAGGGCAGTGGGTAAAGGGGGCCAAGGCCGGCTCGAAAGCCGGCCGCAGACTGGAAAGGCTGCCCCACAACGAGAGCTTGCCCCACGAAAGTCGACTGCGTGCAAGAATGTCTGCCCCACATTGATGGCCTGATCGGATTAAAGAGAGGAAGGCCGGAAGCCAACCACCGGCATGACTGCCGGTGTGGCACGCAAGACTGCGTGCTCCACGGAGAGGCGGGTGTGGCATCCGAGAGTGCGCGCTCCACGGAGAGGCCGGTGTGGCAAGCCTGGCGGCTTGGCGCACGTTCGCGCTGCGGGTGGGGCAGTCTTAGAGGCGTATACGCCACAACGTAGTCGTGAACGCCAAGGGCAGGAAGCAGCTCAGGCGGGCTGGAGGGGAGTGAGGCGCATATCGGCCGCCGCTTCGCGCAGCATGTCCTCGTTGACCTCTTTTTGCTCCAGTGCAAAGGCCATCAACAGCAGGTTGTCGCACAGGATGTTGATCACTCTTGGGATCCCGCGGGTGTAGCGGTAGATGCCGGACAGGACCTCAGACGGGAAGACCGTCTGTTCCTCCATGCCGGCCTTCGCCATGCGGGTTTGGATGTAAGCGGCGGTCTGCTCCTCGTCGAAGGGCCGCAGTTCGCAACGCAGCACAATCCGCTGGCGCAGTTGGCGCAGGTTGGGCGCATCCAGCTTGCGATCCAGCTCGGGCTGACCGGAGAGAACGACCTGGAGGAGTTTGCCGGTCCGGTTTTCCAGATTGCCCAGCATGCGGATCTCCTCGAGCAGATCCCAGCTCAGGTCATGCGCTTCATCCACCAGCAGGGCGGCGGTTCCTCCCCGGCTGGCCTGCTGCAAGAGAAACTGGTGGAGGGCGATCAGAACCTGGGCTTTGGAGTCCGACGGGCAGTTCAGACCCAGATCGTAGGCGATCATTTCGAAAAACTGGGACGTGCTCAGCCTGGTGTTGAAGAGGAAGGAAAAGGGAATCTTCTCGGCCTGAAGTTCATCCCGCAGGCATTCCAACATGGTGGTCTTGCCGGTGCCGACTTCGCCTGTAAGGACGATGAATCCCTTACGGCTCTTGACGCCGTAAGTCAGGCTGGCGAGCGCTTCTTCGTGCTGCGGGCTGCGGTACAGGAACAGAGGGTCGGGGCTAAGGTTGAAGGGATTTTCTTTGAAACCGAAAAACGCGTTATACATGAGCGATCCCGTGATTCCGCACGCCCCGGTTAGAGTATCTCAATCCGCCACCTCAAGCAAGCCCCATCCCGGCAGACAGGCGGGCTTGCCTTCCAGGAAGACAATGCGCCGGGTTTTCGGGAAGGGAAAGCCTGGAGCGGGCCCGCGGCCGTAGAGCTTGGTCTGCGCCAACAACTGGCGGAACGACGGATCGTCGGTCTCCAGCCATCCCACCCGGGCCAGGAAACCGCCTCCCCAGCCGACCGGCAGCAAACAGCCGGAAGCGTTCTGGCGTACCTCCTCCAGCCGGGCCAGCAAGCGCTGGATCCCATGCCGGAGGGCACTCAAGCCGGCTAGCTCGGCGAAGCGCGCATGGGATTCCAGCACGGCCTGCGAGTACTGGTTCGCCGCTTCGAAGAAGGCGGCGCGGGAGGGCTCCTCCTTCCAGCGCAAGACCTCGCGGACTTCCGGACGCGTCAGATAGGATCGTTCGCTCCACCGTCCCTCGAAAACCGTGCCTGGGGCGGCCATTTCCGCAAAAGTGGGCGCGCCCTCTTCGGGCTTGGCCGCGTCGGCGGTTCCGCTGGGGGATTGCTTCCATCCGAAGATGAACCCATCTTTGCCGCGCGCTTTGAGCGAGGCAACGCGCAGCAGATAGACCTTGAATTGGGAAGGGGCTACCGTTTCGGAGTCCGAGATCTGAACGAGGCGCAGCGGATCGCTTCCGCCGGATCCGAGAACGCGGTCTTCGGCGGAGGCGCCCAAGCGGCGGGGCCGGTCCGCGGAAAGCTCAGAAGCCAAGTGCGAAAAAGGGCTCTTGCCAATGCGATGGAAAAACCAGGCGGTGCGCAGCGCGCCCTTGAGGGCTGTGGCCGGCAGATACGGGCCGCCGGGCCCGCTGGCGAAGGTGGGAATGTGGAGATTCTCGGTGCGCGCCCGTTCCCAGTGCTGGGCGCAGGAAGGGTGCTCGAAGGGGATCCGGCGGCCGGCGAAGTTCTGAGCAAAGCCGCCCCAGGAGGCGAAGTCGAGTTTCTCGGCCTTCTTAAGTTGGGATAAGTAGTTGTCCAGCCTGGGCCCCTTCGCCAGCAACCGGAAGATACGCTTTTGGTCCAGTACATTCACATGGTCCTTCCAGACCATGTAATCAATGGGGGAAAGCTTGCGGCCGTCTCCGGCTAAAACCGGAGTCAGGCAGGTGAAGCGATATTTCATTTCACCGGTTCCCTCCAAACAATTTCCGCGGCCAGCGCGAACCCGGCCCGGTAGACCGGGTGGGGCAGCCCTTCCGGGGCCACGTCGAGGGCGCGTCCGCGGGGCGCCTGGGGAGCAAAGAGCACGGCGCCTTCGGCAACCATGCGCGTAGAGGGCTTCAGGGCGCCGCCCGAGACGGCATCCACCCTTCCATTGCGTTCCAAGACCCGGTATTGGCCTTTGTTCCAATCCACGGCGTCCTGCTCGGAGGGCAGATAGGCCGACAGAAGCCACCAAGCCGTGGACTCGGCCGCTTCGGAGGGCGGTTCCTCACGGGTAAGCGCAGACCACCAATCGGCCTCCTCGAATTCGACGCGGCGGGCCCCGCCCCAACCTGCCGAGCGCCTGCCGCCGACTCCGGAGTCGCCCAACAACAACAAGGCTGCCTTCAGCGCCGGCTCCCACCGGGATCTGGCTTCCGCATCTGAGAATGCCGCCAAGAGCCACATGCCTGCGCCGCTGGCGAACTCCACGCAACCGAGCCGCTTTACCGCAGCGCCCTGCTCCAACCGGTCCACGGCGCATCCGGAGCGGACTGCGAAACGGAAAGGCGAAGATTCCCATTCCGCCGGCAACAGACACTGGCTCTCGCCGTCCACCCGCCACTGCTCCTCGGCGAGCGCTTCACCTTTCAGGAGAGCCTGCGCGGCTTCCAGGGGGATCAACCGCGCGCCCTTCCAGCGGACCTTCGTGGAAGGCGGGGGCGGCCACAGGTGCGACGGCGGGGGAACGAAGAGCCATGGATCCAGGAACGGGAAAGCGGAGCTGAAACGCACTGCGGGGCTGTCCGGCCGGCGGAAGACGGCCTCCAGCCACTCGGGGAGAAAGCCCAGCCGTTGCATGGCCCAAGTCACGGCAGAGTAGACGGCATCGCTGTGGAGGACGGCGGCGGAATCCTCCGGATCGCCGGAATCGGCTGCAATCCGCCAGGGCCCCGAAGGGTAGAATCGAGCGACGAAGGCCGTCTGCATGTCTATTCCGCGAGCTCGGAGGCAAACTCCGGCTTACTGACCAGAGCCTGGACGGCGGCCAAGTCTGCGCCGGAGAGCAGTTCCTTCTCCGGAGCGCCGGCCGCGTAGTAGCTCCTGCCCCGCCAACTCAGGCGCAGGGAGTCGAAGCGCACGCGGCCGCTGCCGCGCGAACCGCCGCCGCCGAGGGTGTCGTCCTCCAGCAGGCGCAGTCCCTCGAGCAAAACGGGAACCAGCGACTTGTCCTCCTCGCAGAGCACGTCCAGAACGAACCGGACCTGGAAGCGCGCGCCGGCCGGAACGCGTTCCAGGGTTCTGGGGTTGGCCTGAGAGGTGATCCGGTCGATGGCGTTCTCGCTTTTGACCTCGGTGAGTTCGTCGTCGAGGTTTTCGCGCATCTGAGGGGTGATGCTGTCCGGGTCGAGGGGAGCGTCGTAGACGGTGAGCCGGGAGGGAGTGGCCGAAGAGGCCTCCAGAGGCTCGCCGGAGACGCGTTCCATGCGTCCCGGATTGCGTCCGAACAGCAAGCAGATTTCGTCATCGGGCCGGTCGCTCTGGTGGATGCGAACCTCCTGGCCTTTGCGGCGGCTCAGGTAGACCAGCTCGGAGGGGACGGCCAGTCCATGGGCCTGCTCCAGAAGGGAGCGCAAGCGGCCGCGCAGCGAGCTGCCTGGAACATAGGGGCGGCCGAAAGAATCCTTGACGACCGGATTGTCGGCGCCGCCGATCTCGAGCGAACCTTTGCCGGCGCCGATGTGGAGGCCGGTCTGGCAGTGCATCTGGCCTTCGAGAATGAGTTTTCCGATGAGCTTCAATTGGGTCTGGGCGGTATGGGTGCTCATGAGTCCTCGCTATTCGTTGTAAGCAACAATGGCTTCAAACAGATCCCGGAACCGCTCGTAACCCCGGGGGTCGTTCTTGCGGGTGACCTGGAGCAGCAGCTTTTCCAAGGAATCCAGGCTGCGCAAGGAGTGGCGGGCGATGGTGTAAGCGAGCCGGGCGCGGAGCATGACGAACTGGTGTTGGCGTTCGCTTTCGGGAGCCTGGCAGGCGCGGCGCACGGCGTTATAAAGGCGCCGGAGCTGGCTCTTGGTGCCGGAGTCCATATCCCGCATGCGGCTCACGATGCCGTGGGCCTGGTTATCAAGATAGAGGCTGTCGGAGATCAACTTGTCGAGATCGATCTCCGGGGGGCCTTCGAAACGGGAGCGGTCTTGCCGCCGGTCGTCCTGCCGGCCGCCGCCTTCTTTGGGACCGGATTCGCGGGGTCCGCGGTTGCGCCCCTCGCGCGGTTTGGATTCGGTTTGAACGTCAGGCATGGATTACACCTCCGCTAACAGCCTGGCCCATTCCAGCGCTAACCGCCCGCCGGGCCGGACCCGGACCTGAGTGGCGCTCCGGGCCAGGATCTCGTTGGTCAAATGGTTTTTGAGCTTTTGCAGCTCTTTCTCGCGAGTTTCCCCGAGGGCGCGGGCCAAGTGGCGCTGCACTTGCCAGGGCTTCTCGAGGCGCCGGCCCCGGGCGCCGGTGAGGCTGCCGGCGGCGGCAGCTTTCCGGTAGAAGGCGTCGAGGTCGGCCAGAAAGCGCCGGGGGTGTTCGAGCTCCCCGGCCATGCGCAGCATGGTTTCGCGTAAATCGGAAGCAGCCGCCAGCTGCCTCCATTCCAAAGTTTGTCCCAGGACGTGGATGCAGTCCTTGCCGCTGGATTTCGCCAGGTTCAACAGCCTTCCAGCCTGTTGGAATATCGCGGCCAGACTCTCCTCCGGGTCCCGCGCCAAGGCGATCGCCATGGTGATGGTCTTTCCTTCGGGGCCCGGGAGCTCCTTGAGATTCTCCTCGCAGAAGCGGTGGAAGAGGCGCTGGATTTCGCGGGCGAGCGGGATCAGGGCATCCCAGGAGCCGTAAACCGCGAAGTCATCGCCGCCGGAGTACAGAACGGTGGCCTTGCGCCAGAACTCGGGCAGGGAGCAAACCACCTCCAGTTCCCCGGCGAAGAACTGTTTGTACATAACGGAGAGCTGGACGTGTTCCTCGATGCTTTGCAGGCGGCGCAGGCGGATGCCCAGACTGTCGACGTCGCCGCGGAGCACGCCGAAGGTTTTGCGCCCTTGCGCGCGCTCGGCCAGTTCCTGCCGGGTGGCGGGCCGGTGTCCGTCTTCGGAAGCGGCGGTGTGGCGGGCGAGGCTAATGGCCTCCGGCGCGGCCGGCCCGCCGGTGAGCGGCCATACGTGCTTGCCGCCGTTCAATAGGACCCGGCCGGGATGCTCCGGGGACCAGCCGGCGGCGCCTGCGGCGGGGAAGTCCAAGGCCAGGGTTTCCGTGAAGTAGCTCTCCACGGAAGGATCGGCGTTTCCAGCGGATTCCTCGAAGAAGCCGAGTCCGGCGGCGGCTGCCGGCGCCGCCAGTTTGGGCGCCAGTTCCTCGGCCAGACGCCTGCGCACGACGCTCCAATCGCCCAGATTTTCGGTGGCGGCGGTGATGAGCCGGAGATGGCCGCTGCTGAGCCGCCACACTTCCTCCGCCGCCGAGTTCATGAACTGCTCGGCCTGCGGCAGCATTTCCTGAGGCAGCACGATAATAAACTGGCCTCCGCCGCTGGAGCCCAACAGCAGCCGGGCCAAGCCCAGCTCGGCCAGCAGCGCACGGGGCAGGATTTCGCTGAGCAGCGTCACCCAGCGGGAGCGCCCGAGCAGACACATCTCCGACGGGGGGCGCAGGCTTTCCCCGCCGCCCGAGGGGGCGGCCAGGAACTCCTCAATTCCCGCGATCTTACCCTGAAGAAAGACTTGTACGGACATTCAAGCCGGCTAGCGCTGGAATAAGCCAGTCTATCACACCGGCGGGCGGCCTGCGCCCCGCTGCCAACCCCTCTGGCAAACCCGCAATGAAGCTCCGCTCTCAGAAAGCAGGCCGGGGGCGGTAGCCCGGCCGCGCGCGCACGCGGTAACGCTTGGCGGTATCGGTGACGATCTCGACGGTGATGCGCCGGAAGCCCTCATTGGGGTTAGGGGCAGGATAGTAAGTCACCGTGTAAGAGTTGCCCAGGTCCTCGCGGATGCTTTCAAAGGCCTCGACCTGGCGCTGCCAGGTGCGCGCGAAATACGCCTTGCCGCCGGTCTGAGTCGAGACGCGGCGGAAGACGGCGCTGGAAACCGGGTCCTTGTTCACGTCGTTGGTGGAGATGACGTAGATCGGAATGCCTTCGTCTTCGGCCAGAACGCGGACATCGTCGGGCGCGACGACGCTGGCGTTATCCGGGCCGTTGGAGAAGACGATGAGGACCTTGCGGCCGGGGACCTTGGCGGCGTCGCGGAGGGTCAGAAGCATGGCGTTGTAAAGCGCGGCATCGTCGCCCGCCACCGCTTTGCGGAGTCCCATGATGGCCTGATTGCGGTCCTGGGTGAGCAGCGAGGCCCGGCTCAGGTTGCGGCTGAAGGTGTAGACCGCCACGGAGTCGGCGCGGTCCAGGCCGCGCACGAAATCGGCGATGGCGTCGGAGGCGTAGACGAAGCTCCGGTACATGTAGTTGCTGGTATCGAACAGGACGAAGACGTTGGTGCCCACCAGCGGGTCGGCCGGGCGGCCGAGGCCGGTGTCGGCGGCGGCTTCCTCGGCTGGGAGGATGGGCCGTGTGGTGCCGTCGGGAAGCACCTGGACCGCCGGGTTGCTGCCCTCGGCGAAGGTGGCGATCCGCTGGGGGATGCCGTCCTCCAGGATCCGGAAGTCGGACGGTTTGAGTCCATTGACGTAGCGGCCGCGGCTATCCGTCACCTGGAAGGTGAGGACCACCATATCGACCTTGACCCGGAAAACCGGACGTTCCGGTTCTTGCGCCAGCGCCAGGATGGCGCCGGCGGCGGCCAGCATGGCGAAGGGAAAGGCGCGCTTGGTGAATCCAGTCATGGTCTGTCTCCCTCAGCGATTTGTCTGTAGGGGCCCGCCAGAGCGGCCTGCTGATCTCGCCGCAGTTGGAGGCGGGCCTGCTCGCCGACCTGCCGCAAGGAGCGCAGCACGGCCGGCCAATCTTCCAGATGGGTGGCAAAGATTCCCTCGATCGTTTTCTGCGTCCATTGCGGGATCAAGATGTTGAGCTGCGCCGGCGGGACGAAGAGCTCGTCGGCCAGAGCGGCGAAGTAGATGGCGTTGGACTCCCAGCTTTCGGCCAGGATGCGGCTGGAGTATCCCATCAGCGTGGGGAAGGTCCGCAGGCTGAGCAGCTCTGGCCCGTAGGACGCGGTGAGCGTCGGCTTGGGGGTTCCGAAGGCGCGCGAGATGGCGTCGTAGTTGATCTGCGCGGGTGACTCAGCCGCCATCTGGCGGATCCTGCGGGCGAACGGATCGCCCGGGCTGGGGCTGCGTTCGAGGAAGCGGCGCGCCAGCACGAAGAGCTCGGCGGGGGTGATCTTCTGCACCGCGCCCTCGACATCGCCCTCCTGCAACGCCGCGGCCACGGCATGGGTCCGGGCCGGCAAGGCCTGCTCGGCGAGGATTTCCAGCAGGCGCTCCCGCAGAGTGCGGTCCAGGACGCCCTCGGCGAGCAGGTTGCGCGCATGACGCAGGTGGAGGGCCAACCAGTGCATCTGCGCCGGAGTCACGTTCCACCAGCGTGGAATCTTGGCGCTGACCAAAATCTGCGGCACGAGGTCGCCCCAAATCAGGGCCTGTTCACGGGTGGGGATCAGGAAGTTCTGCTCACTTTCGGCCAGCGTGTAAGGCAACCCGGCGAGGGACCCGACGAGCCTCCCGCCGGCGCTGGAAGGCCAGCCGGTGGCGTAGAGGTAAGCCTCTTGCCAGCTCACTTGAAGGTTGGCCTGTCCGATGAAGTCGTGGCTGCGCACGAAAAGCGGGTTGGAGCGCAACAACTCGGCGCCGGGCGGCGCGTAGTAGGCGTAGTTGAAGCCGACCAGCGTGTCGCGCAGCAAAGGCGCCAAATTGCCGCGGATCTCCCGGAGGCGCTGCGGATCGCCGGCGGCTTTTTCCACCAGGGAGCGAAGGTTCAACCGCCGCTGGCGTTCGATGTGGCGGTCGGGCCAGTAGCCGAAGACCATCGCGTTACGCTCGGGGGCGCTCAGCGAAGCGCGGGCGGCGGTGAGATCGCTCAGGCGGGCGCTGATGCGGTCAATCAAAGCAAGGTTGGGTTTCTCGCCCTGGGCGATCTGCTCCAAATGGTCGGCGAGTTGGAACAGGACGTTCAAGGGGATCAGCTTCTGCGCCTCCAGGTATGAGAGCATCTCGGTGACGAGCTGGCTGTGCCATTCGCGGCCGGCTTGGGCCGGACCGGCCAGCAGGTCCAGCAGTTGCTCCTGCGGATTTCCTTCCGGGGCGCCCGCCGATTTCAACAACAGGCCCAGGCCCGCCCGGCTGGCGTCGAAGAGTTGAACCGGGTTTTGGACGGGTTCGAAGGCCGCCAACAAGCCGGTGAGCGCCGCATCCGCCTGGGCCGGCGGGATGGCCGACTGGCGGCACAAGATCTGCCACAGGCCGAGCAGGCCTTGGAAGGAGCCCAAGACGTCGGCGCGGAGACCTTGATCCCGGAGGCGGTCCACTTGGGCGGCGTAGTCCAAGAACCGGATGATCGTCGCATCCGGCAAGGAAGGCGCCTCATTGAGGACCGCGTATTGGGCCCGCATCTTACGGAAATCGCGGATGAGGCGTTCAACGGTGGCGGGTTCCAGCGGCCGGGCGCGGCGGCGGTTCATGTCGCTCAAGGTCATGAACATGCGCAGCGGCTCATTGTCCAGGCTGCGGCGGCACAAAGCGAACAGGGCCTCGAGCACGTCATCCGGTTCACGCCAGTCCTTGGCGAGGCGGGTCAGGCGGGCATCGTAGCGGCCTTGGGGCTGCTTGGCGAACAGGGCGCTCCAGACCGCGATGCCGCCGGGGATGTGCGGGCGGCCGTCCCGCTCGAGGCGCAGGCGGGTGGTGAGCAACAGCATGTCGGTATTGGCGCGGAAGACGGGCCGGGCGGGTCCCGGGCTGGTGACGCGGCCGCGGATCGCCAAGTAGAATCGGCGCAGCCGTTCGGGCTCGGTGAGGTATTCTTGGACCGGACCGCTGATGCGGGAGAGGGCGTCGAAGTAGCTGGCCAGCCAACCGTCGTCCCGGCTGATGAGGCGCTCAAAAAACTCCGCGCCCTTTTCGGGCGGCGCGCCCACCAGCTCCTGCCACATCTTCTCCGAGCGGGCGCCGCCGGGCACCACGGCTTTGCCGCCCCGGATCTGGAACATACTGCCGTAGAAGTCGAGCACGTGGGCGAAGGCGCGCAGACGCTGGGACGGGATGGCGTTCTTCAGCTCCGCGGCGGTCTCCGGGTCCGGCTTGGACATGGCCAGGTAGAAGCGGGCCAGGGAGGGATCGGAGATGAAGTTCTCGATGAACTGGCCCTCCTGCTTTTCGCGGGAGCCGAGCCAGTACTCCTCATCATAAAGGATGGGCACGCGGCTGGGCCGGTAATCGTATTCAAAAGGACGGTTGGTGCGCAGGGCCTGCTCCAGCTCTGCCAAGGGGAAGCCGGAGTCGATGGTGAGGAAGGCGCGAGTGGCGTTGACCGTTTCGAGAACCACCTCGCTGCCGCATCCGCCCCGCATGCGGTAGCCGAGGATGCGGAGCAGATCGCCCGTCCTTTCGGATTCGCAGGTTTCAATCCGGATTCTTCCCTCCGGCCCCGCCAGTTTCTCCAGTTCGCGGGCCTGAGACAAGTAGCGGGTGAGGAGTTTCAGAAACTCGGTCGGTTCAAGGCCCTCCTGGCGGCCGCCGGCGCGGAAACCGTTGATGACGACGCTGCGGGCCACATCGAGCAGAATCTCCTCCGGGGTCGAATCCTGCGAGACGGCGGCCATCCGCTTAAAGGAATTCAGAGGGCCGGGGATGGTGATGTAAGAAGGCGACGGGCGCGGCGGGGGCGGGCTGAGCGCAGCGCCCTGCCATTTCGTGCCTCCAGCCCTGTGGTACTGTTCTAAGAAACGTCCGGCCGCGGCGCGGTCTCCATCGCCCAAGGCGAGCAGCACCAACCTTTCCAGAATCGTCCGGCGCTGTTCGGGGGCGGAGCCGGCGGGCAAAGCGTCGAGCCAGCGTTCGTAGGCCCGGCGGGCAGCGGGGTTTCCGTGGAAGTCCAGAAACTCGGCGTATGCCCCGAGCACGGAAACCGGTGCGTTTGGGATGCCTGCGGCTTCTCTTAACAGGAGTTCAGCTCGGGCACTGTCTCCATTTCGTTCCAGTTGCCTGGCTTGCTCCAGCACGTCCGGCTGGGCGAGCGCAACGGCGGCTACGGCGATTCCCAGAATAAGCGCACGCGCCTGCATAGGTCCCTCGCTCCGGCTGATTTGTTAAATACTTTATCATGAATCCCACTTTATTGAATCTCCGTCAAGCCCCCCTTCCGGCCGAGAGGACCGGTCGAAGAGTTTCATGAGCATTAAAGCATGCCAAGAGGCGTGTCGCGCGTGGGGGCGGGGAAGGCCTGCTCCAGCTTCGCCAGTTCTTCAGGCGTGAAATCCCAGCCGGTTCCGCCGCTGTTTTCCCGGACGTGATCCAGGCGTGAGGCTTTTGGAATCGTGAATACGTTCGGCTGCCGCGTCAGGAAATTGAGGATTACTTGCCGGGCCGTGCGGCCAACGCGGGCGCCGATTTCGGACAAGAGTTTTTCCTCCCGGCTTCCCGGGCGCGGGAAGTCGGAATGAGCAAAAGGACTGTATCCCACCACCGCAATACCGCGTTCGGCGCAGTAGGGGATCAAGCGGCGCTCGATGCCGCGGTCCTTTAGATGATAGAGGACCTGGTTGGCGGCTAGGCGCTGCGTGGTGAGGCAGCGCTCTGCGGCCTTGAGATCCTCGACGTCGAAGTTGCTAACGCCGAGATAGCGGATTTTGCCCGCGGCCACCAGGGCTTCCATGGCGCCCATGGTTTCTTCAAGAGGATGACTGCTGCGCCAGTGCAACAGGTACAGGTCGAGGTAATCGGTTCGGAGGCGCCGCAGACTGCGCTCGCAGGCACGCAGCGTGCCCTGGTAGGAGGCGTTGGAGGGCAGGACTTTGCTCACCAGGAAGACCTCATGGCGGCGGCCGGCGATGGCCTCGCCGACGAGCTCTTCAGCGCGGCCGTTGCCGTACATCTCGGCGGTGTCGATGTGGGTCATGCCGAGGTCCAGGCCGAGCCGCAGGGCTTCCACGGCCCGGCGCTCGGCCTCGCGGCTGCCCTCGATCATCCAGGTGCCTTGCCCGATGACGGAGACCGGAACGCCGGTCCATCCGAACGGTTTGGTCAGCATGGCCAATCTACTTCTCCAGGCGGTAGGCCGTGAGGCCGCTCAGCAACTTGGGATAAAAGTCGGTTGATTTTTGGGGCATCACGCCACCGGCTAGCGCAATGCGCGCCACCTCATGCACGGAGACCGGTTCGAGGAGAAACGCCAGAGCGGCCTGCCCCTGGCGGACTTCCTGGAAAGCCGCCTCGGCGCCGCGCATGTAACGGATTCGTTTTTCGTTCTTCACATCTTCCTCTCCGATGCCGAGCAGGTCCTTGAGGATTCGCGCATGGAGAAAGGATACATCCAGCGTTTCTGGGGCGCGGGGCGCCTCCAGCAGGTACAGGCGGTCCGGTGCGGCCGCCACACCTATGCGGACGATATCCGGGTGGGGTTCTTTCCAGGACTCCCACAGTCCGCCGAGGCCGGCGAGCGGCTTGAGGCGGAACGCGGAGGCGGCCGCCTTAAGGAAAGCGTCCACATCGGCCTCGCCGACCAAACGGTGGGTGGCCAGAATCCGCAGCTCCGGCGAATCCAGGTTGACGAAAGTCATCATCAGCTTGCGGGCGTCGGCGAGCTCGGGATGTTCGTTGCGGAAAGCGAGGGCGGTTTCATAGCGGTGATGGCCGTCGGCGATGATCAGCTTTTTGTCCCACATGGCGTGCTGGATGGCGGAGATCCAGACGGGTTCGGCGATCCGCCACAAGGTGTGGACGGCGCCGTATTCATCGGTGACGGAGGCGATGGGTTCTTCGGAGGCGGCTTCGTCCAAGACGCGGTCCACCTCGCCGGCGGGATCGGGATAGAGCATGAAGATTTGCTCAAAGTGGGTGCGGGTGTGGCGGAGCAGTTCGAGCCGGTCCTGTTTAGGGCCGCTAAGGGTGTGCTCATGGCGGTGCACGATGCCCGCCGAATAGTCTTCGACCGGACCCAGGCCGATGAAGCCTTTGCGGACGAGCCGCTCGCCGGTATCGGGCACGGGAAATTCCTGGAAGTAGGCGAAAAGGCACGGCTGCGGCTCTTGAATTAGCAGGCCCTGCTGGATCCATTCGGTCAGATAACGCGCGGCACGGGTATAGACGTTGTCCGAGGGAGAGTCTTCGGGGAAGCGCTCGCCTAGGATGATGCGGACCAGGTTGTGCGGGTTCAGCGAGAGGTAGCGGCGCTGCATATCCGGAGTGATCTTGTCGTAAGGCTGGGTGACGAGATCCTCGAGCGGGCCAGCCTGGGGGGCGTAGCGGTACGCGCGGAACGGGTAGATGTCAGCCATGATTCAAGTTTTTAGGATAACAAGCGCGTGCGGGAAGGAAGCATTGGGCGGAACTGCGGCTGTGGGGGCGACAGCGCAAGCGCCTTTGCCAGGCGAATAGGCGGGATTTGAGGCGATTTCCGGGTGAATGACGGATGGCGGCTGGTTCTTCCGTGCCGCTAGATGGTAGATGGGAGCGAAGATTCCGATGGAGTCCGGCGGCGTGAGTGCGCGGGGGCGGAAAGGCGCCGCCATGGTGGAGCTGGCGCTGGTGCTGTTGCCGCTGGTGGCGATCTGGGCGGCGCTGGCCGACTTTAGCTTTGCCATCTTTCTGAAAGCGACGTTTCAGCACGCCGTGCGGGAAGGCGTACGCTATGCGGTGACCAGCCGGACGGAGCCGGGCATGGGGCACGATGCCTCGATCAAGGCGGTGGTGCAGCGGCATGCCATGGGGTTTCTCAACGGTCCGGAAGGCGCCTCCAAGATCCACATCCGTTATTACGTGCCGGGAACGTTCGCTGAGACGCAGAGCAACGCCGGAGGGAACATCGTGGAGGTTTCCATCGAAGATTTCCGCTGGAACTGGATGGCGCCCGTATTGCGCGGGAATGCGTCGCCGCTGACATTTGTGGTGCGCTCTTCGGACCGCATGGAGATGCCGCCGGGCGGGATTTCACCGGCCCGTTGAGAGGGGGAAGAAATGGGCAGGCAGGGAACGGTTCGAAGGCGGCGCGGGGAGCGCGGGACCGAGCTGGTCGAGTTCGCGCTGGTGATGGCGCTGCTGACGCCGCTGCTGCTCGGCAGCGCGGGCGCCGGACTGAATCTGATTCGCAGCATTCAGGTGGTGCAAGTTTGCCGGGATGCCGGCCACATGTTCTCGCGCGGAGTTGATTTCTCCGATCCGGCCAATAAAGCTCTGATCGAGCGGCTGGCTCAAGGCCTGGATATCCGCGTTGAGGGTGGCACAGGGGTAGTGATCCTATCCACGGTCCTGATGGTGGGGCCGGATCAGTGCGCCGCCGGGGGATTGTCCGCGGGCAGCTGCACCAACTTGAACCAGCCGGTCATCGTGAAGCGGGTTGTGATCGGCAACGCCGGGGCCAGGGCCAGCGCCTTCGGGACTCCTCCGCCATCGATCATGGACGCCAACGGCAACGTATTGAATTACCTGACCAACACCGGAGCGCGGGCCACCGGATTTAACGCGGTGCTGCCGTTGCAGCCGGGCGACACCGCTTACGTTTCGGAAGTGTATGTGCCGTCCGCCGACTATAGTTTTCTCGGTTCGGCCAACAGCGGCGTCTACAGCCGCACCTTTTTCTGAACCAATATGAGGGTCCAATACAGCCACCGTAAGAAGCAGAAAGGAGTCACACTGATCCTGACGGCCATGGCGATGGGAGTGGTCCTGCCGCTGGTGGGCCTGTCGATCGACGCGGGCATACTCTACGCGATCAAGGCCAAGCTGCAAGCCGCGGCGGACGCCGGGGCGCTGGCGGGGGCGCGTTCGCTGAACCGCGGGTTGGATCTGGCGAGCCAGAGCGACAGCGCGCGGGCCACGGCGCTGGCGTTCTTCAACGCCAACTTTCCGGAGGGGCATTTTGGGGCGCGCAACCGCTCGGCGAGCGTAACCATCACCGAGACCGCGTACCGCACGCGAACGGTCCGGGTGGACGCCACGGTGACGGCGCCCTCATGGTTTCTCGGCCTGCTGGGAATTCGCGCGACCGAAGTGCGGGCCACCGGGATGTCGTCGCGCCGCGACGTGAACCTGGTGCTGGTGCTGGACCGTTCTTCGTCGATGAGCGGGGCCATGAGCGCGATGCGCAGCGCCGCCCGGATGTTTGTAGACAAATTCGCCGAAGGGCGCGACCGCGTAGGGCTGATCGTCTTCGGAGGGGCCAGCGTGCTGGCGTTTCCCAATCCCTCGCCTTCGGGCCCTTCTCCTTACTTTAAGAGCGCCAGTCCCAATGTAGACACGCTCATCAGTCAGACCGTCAACGGGGGCAACACCGGGACCGCACAGGCTCTCTGGATGGCTTACCAAGAGCTGGTGAAGCTCAACGAAGCCGGGGCGCTGAATCTGATTGTCTTCTTCACGGACGGGCTGCCCAACGGGATCGTGGCGGACTTCAACCGGCCGGAGCCGGCGCAGAACTTGCTGCGCACCACGAGCGGCTGCAAGTACCGGCTGGTTCAGAACCGCCCCATGATTGGGTTCATCTCGCAGACTTCGGGATTCGCGCCGACGGGCAACACGGTGGGCATTAAGCTGCATAACGCGAGCACCGTCTCCAGCGTCAACGAAGGCGTGATCACCACCAACAGCGACGGCTGCGCCTACCGGAGCAACCAGAATTACATGCGGCAGGACGTAGCCCGCATGCCCTCGCAGGACTACTATGGGAACGCCACCACGGGCTACGTGCCAGTCGATTTGACGCGGGTGGATTCGCCGCAGCAGATCGGCTACGCCTCTTTGAACGCCGCCGACAGCGCGGTGCAGCGCATCCGGCAGGACTCGGCGCTGAACGTAGTCATCTACTCGATCGGGTATTTTGGAGGGAATGAATACCCGGATGAGGAGTGGCTGAAGCGGGTAGCCAACGACCCCCGGAGCCCATCCTTCGATCCTTCCAAGCCGCCGGGCCTATACGTGAATGCGCCGACGACGGCCGACCTCAATGCCGCTTTCGCCACCGTGGCCAGCGAGATCCTCCGGCTGGCCTTGTAGCCGCCGCGGCCCTCGGCCCGGAGGTCGCCGCCTCCCGGTTGCACACGGCAAAAGCAGGCTGGGCGGCGCCCCGCAGCCGGCCGCTCCACCGGCCGCGCATCACTCTGCGAAAATGAAGCTGGATGACGGTTGAGATCGAGGGCGTAACCCTGCATTTGGCGCACCCGGACGAGCTGCCCGCGCGATGGGTGGGTCAGGAAGAGCCGCTGCGGCAGTTGCTGGCCGCCTGGCTGGTGATCGATCCGCGGGACGTGCCGATGAACCCGCGCCTGGTGGGCAAGCCCGGGGTGGGGAAGACCACGCTGGCCTACGCCGCCGCCAAGCGGCTGAAACGGGAGGTCTACATCATGCAGGGCACCGTGGACACCCGGCCCGAGGATTTGCTGGTCACGCCGGTCATCGAAGGCGCCGGCAAGCTGCGCTACGTGGCTTCCCCGCTGGTGACGGCCATGATCCGCGGCGGGGTTGTCATCCTCGACGAAGGCAACCGGATGAGCGAGAAGAGCTGGGCCAGCCTGGCCCCGCTTTTAGACTCGCGGCGCTACGTCGAGTCCATTGTCGCCGGGATCAAGATCAAGGCCCATCCGGATTTCCGCTTCGTCGCCACGCTCAACGACGACGCCTCCACCTTCGACCTGCCCGAGTACATTCACTCGCGCTTGCAGCCCCAGATTCTGATCGACTTTCCGGAGCGCGACGAAGAGTATCTAATTTTGCGCGAGAACCTGCCGTTTGGCGAGGAGAAGATCCTCCAGTATGTGACCGAATTCCTCCAGCAGGCGCACGCGGCCGACGAGCGGTATACGGTGCGGGACGGCATCAACATCGGGCGCTTCGCCATGAAGCTGCTGCGCGAGCTGAGCTACATCGACGAAAGCCGGGCGCTGGAAGCCGCCGTGCTGGAGACGCTGGGCGAAGAGGCGCTGCGCTATGTACCGCGAGTCCGTAGCTGAAGCCGGCGGCTTGCGCCGTGGTCGGTTTCTGTACTTCCCCGTGGTTCCCGGCCGGATGGAGTTCGCGGCGGAAGTGCGGCGAATGTTGTTGCGGGAGCAGCCTCAGGCGGTAGCGATCGAGATTCCTTTCAGCTTGAGCATGTTCTTCAGCCGCGCCGTCGGCCGGCTGCCGGAGATGTCGGTGCTGCTTTATCCGGAGAACCCCTGGGCCGAAAACCCTGGCCAGGAGGAGGAAGAACGGATGGTCTACCTGCCGGTGGAGCCGGCCGATCCGTTCGTCGAGGCGGCACGGACCGCGGAGGAGATCGGGGCGGAGGTGGTCTTCGCCGCGCCGGACGTAGGCGAGCGCCCGCATCTGCCGGACCTCTATCCCGACCCGTACGCCATCCGCTTCACCGGCCTGCAAAAGTACGTGGAGGCCTACCGGCTGCATCCGCAGCCCCGCAGCGAGCAGATCCAGACGTACGCCGGGGGCATCGCCTGGAAGCTGCAAGGGACGGACCCGCTGGCCAAGGTGGCGGTGATCGTTTCGCTCAACGTGGTGGACGCCGTGATGGATGCGATGGAGGAGCCGCAGGAGCCGCCTCCGGGCAGGACCTTCCGCTATGGACTGGATTTGATCAACCCGCATCCGGACTGCCTGGCCGAAATCACCAGCGAGTATCCTTACCTGCAATACCGGTATGAGCTCTTCCGCGAAGAGATGGTCGACGAAGGTTCCATCGACCGCCGGCGGGTTCAGTACGAGCTGCTGAAAGAGGCCGAAAGATCCTACGAACAAGCTACCGGCGAGAAGATTGCGCACTGGCAGCGGCTGCTGCTGGCGCGGTTTTCCCGCAATCTGGCGCTGTCGTCGGGTGAGCTGGCCCCTTCGCTGTTCGATTTGACCACAGCGGCCCGCTCGGTGGTGGATGACAACTACGGGTGGGATGTGTGGGAGACGGGCGGGCGCTATCCGCCGCAGAGGGCCGACTCCGACCTGATCACCGAGAACCTCTCCGGGGAGCAAATCTGGCGGAACACGCGCCGGATCCGGCTGCGGCGGCGGCTGCCGACCCGCAAACAACGGCTGCGGCCGGCCGGGCTCAAGCCTCGCAAAAAAGAGAAGACGCCCGGCGAGTGGGCGCATCAGCTCGACGGCAACGCCATTTGCTCCTATCCGCCCGAGGACATTGTCGTCGAAGGTTTCGGGCGTTTCTTGCAGAAGAAGGCCAAGAGCATTCTCTCCGAAGAGAGGATGCATACGGAGCCGTTCACCACTTCCGTGCTGGATGGCATCGATCTGCGTGAGACGATCCGGCACTGGCATGAGAACCAGATCTACGTGCGCCAACTGGACAAGGTGGCGGGCGAGGTGGGCTCGGTGATCGTCATCTTCGATGAGGACCGCGAGGACCGTTACCCCTGGTTGACGACCTGGCTGGGGGAGCACGCCAACGAGTCGGACATGGCTTTCTATTCGACCAACCCGTTTGAGAAGCTGGTGGGGCCGGGGATTGGGCGGGCCGAATACGGCGGATTCCTCATGAGCCTGCCGCCGCGGCGGATGATCGACGTCTGGACGGATCCGGATTACGATTTCGCCCAGACCAAGCCCGAGCGGCTGCTGCTGGCGGGGCTGGATTATTCGATCCACCGGCACGTGGTCTATGTGGCGGCCAAACCACCGCGGTCGATTTACCGGAGCATCGCCGCGCGGCTGGGCCGGTCGATTCTGTACGTTCCGATCGGGGCGCTGGATCCGGCGAAGCTGAAGAAGATCCGCGTGGTGCACGTGCTGGACAGCCACGCGCGCCGCGCCGAGGCCAAGCAGTACATCTGGTAAGCCGCCGGCGCACCTGCGGGCGTGGCAGGCCTGCCGCAGCGGGGATGGGCGAGCAAGGGGACGGCGCAGAGCGGTCCAATATAATGAAAGGAAACGTCCGCCCGTTTCGAGTGGAAGGCAATTCCGTTTACAAAGAGAAAGGCTGGCGGGTGGCGGTCTAGGAAGAGCGAAGCGTTTGGCGGATCAAGAAAGACGAATTGCAGAGCCCCTCAGCAGAGGTTGAATGGTCAGCCTGTTCCCTTTTTCCGAATACTGGTGGTTTTACCTTGCGTTTACCGGGTTCGTGCTGCTGCTGCTGGCTGTGGACCTGGGAGTGTTTCACCGCAAGGCGCACGTAGTTTCCTTCCGGGAAGCGGCGGTTTGGAGCGCCATTTGGGTCACCCTGGCGCTGGTGTTCAACTACCTCTTTTATCAATACGCGCTATGGAGGTTCTCCCAGAGCGAGCGTCTGGCCGCAGTTGGGATTAACGCGGCCGCGGCGGCGCGCCAAGCCGGGTTGGAGTTTTTCACCGGCTATCTGGTGGAGAAGTCGCTCTCGGTCGATAACATCTTCGTTTTCGTTCTGGTCTTCCGCTACTTCGCCATTCCGGCCCAGTACCAGCACCGGGTGCTGTTTTTCGGGATTCTGGGGGCGCTAATATTCCGGGCGATTTTCATCACCATGGGCGCCATGCTGCTGCGCTATGAGTGGGTGGTGTTTCTGTTTGGGGCCTTCTTGATCTTCACCGGCATCAAGATGCTGTTTGTCCCGGACCGGGGTTTTCATCCGGAGAAGAACCCTCTGATCCGGCTTTTCCGCAAGCTGGTGCCAGTCACGGACGGCTTTGAAGGGCAACGGTTTTTTGTGCGCCGCGGTAGGAAGTGGTTCGCTACGCCGCTGATGGTGGTGCTGGTGTTCGTAGAGGCGACCGATATTGTTTTCGCCATCGACTCGGTTCCGGCGATCTTTGCGCTCACCCGGGAGCCGCTGATTGTATATACCTCGAACGTCTTTGCGATTCTGGGCTTGCGCGCCATGTATTTCTTGCTGGCCGGCGCGGTGGAGAAGTTCCATATGTTGAAGTATGGGTTGGCTCTGGTGCTGATCTTTGTGGGATTGAAGATGGTTTGGCTGAATCACGCCTACGGCGGGAAGTTTCCCATTGGCATTTCGCTGGCGGTGATCTCGGTTCTGGTGGGAGTTTCGATCGCGCTGTCGTTCCTGATTCCTAAACGCAGCGCCCCGGCAGACGCCTAACAGTAGGCGCTCCCAGGCAGGCGGCCGTGGTATGCTCAGCAAGGAGCGTTTCTGCAAAGCAGGTGGCTGGCCGCCAATGTTGATCCAACACCATTGACCATGGGATCTGGCTCGAATACGCGCTGGTGAGCAAGCTCTGAACCAGGAGAAGCCTAAAGGCGCGCGGCGGATACCCAACCGTTTACAAGAGCGGGTCAATCCCGGGGCCGGCTACGGCCAAGTGGTGCGCTCCTTTTCTTGCATGAAGATACTTTTCATCGGGGACATATTCGCCTCGGCCGGGCGGCGGATTCTGGCCGAACAGTTACCGCAGATCACCGGCTCGGAGGGCATCGATCTGGTGATTGCCAATGCGGAGAACGCCGCGGGCGGCTTCGGGCTCACGCCTCTGGTGGCCGAGGAGCTGTTCTCGATGGGCATCCATGTGCTTACCAGCGGCAATCACATCTGGGACAAGAAGGAAATTACCGACTATCTGGCGCAGCAGCCGCGGCTGCTGCGCCCGGCGAACTATGCGGACGGCGCTCCGGGGACCGGGGTGGCGATTGTCGATACGGCCGGGGGAGTTCGTTGCGCGGTGATCAACTTGCAAGGCCGGACGCACATGCCGCCCACCGACTGCCCGTTCCGGAAGGCGGACGAAATCCTCAATGGGCTTGACGCCTCGATAAGGGTGCGCATTGTCGATTTTCACGCCGAAGTCACCAGCGAGAAGATGGCCATGGGTTGGTATCTGGATGGCCGGGTGAGCGCGGTGATCGGAACCCACACCCACATTCCCACCGCCGATGAGCGCATACTGCCGCGGGGGACGGCTTACCAGACCGACGTGGGGATGACGGGCGCCTACGACTCGGTGATCGGCGTGCAGAAGGACATTGTGCTCAAGCGGTTTCTGACTTCGTTGCCGGTGCGGATGGAGGCAGCCAAGCGCGGCGTTGAGCTGCATGCAGCGCTGCTGGATGTGGATGAAGCGACCGGCCTGGCCCGCTCTATTCAGCGTTACACGGTTTCAGGCGGGTACTGAACCTCGACGAGGAACAGGCCCCGGGAGGGCAACGTGGGGCCCGCGCGCAGGCCGCAGCCCGGCTGAAGGAAGGCTTTCAACTCCGCCTCGCTCAAGTTGCCTTTTCCGGCCTCCAGGAGAACCCCCGCAAGATTCCGCACCATGTGTTTGAGGAAGCCGCTGCCGGTGACCCGGTAAATCAGGCGCTCGCCGTCGAGCCAGGCGCGGCTGCTAAAAATGGTCCGCACCTTGGAGCCGCCCAGGGCATCCTTCTCGTCGGCTGCGGCGAAAGCGGAAAAGTCATGTTCTCCTTCCAGCAGCGGGGCCAGTTCGAGAATGCGCTCGACCTGGAGGGGGTAGGGATAGTGGTGCACATAGAGCCGCTCGAAAGGGGGGCAGACTTCGCCGCGGTAGATCCTGTACTCGTAGGTCTTGCCGAGGGCGTGGTGGCGCGGGTGGAAATCCGGTGCGGCTTGCTGGGCGTGCAGAACTCGGATGGAGGCGGGCAGCAGGCGGTTCATGGCCTTCTTGAGGTTGGGGAGCGGGATGGGGTTGGAGAGGGTAAACGCGGCCACTTGCGCCAGGGCATGCACGCCGGCGTCGGTCCGTCCGGAGCCCAGCACGGCCACCGGCTTGCCTTCAATCTCCTCCAGCACGGCTTCGAGGGCGCCCTGGATGGTCGGCAGTCCGGGCTGCACTTGCCAGCCGTGGAATTCGGTTCCGTCGTAGGCGATCGTGATTCGGATGCGCCGCATAGGGCCAGCTTCACGAGGGCCGGGAGCCCGGCTTGACCACTGGAATTCCCTGGGCGCAGAGCGGGCACTGGTCCGGCGGCCAGGCGACGGCTCGCAGTGTTTCCAGGGCGACGCGGGGCACGCCCACCTCCGCCTCGCCGCCGCTGCGGTCGATGATGGAGCCGGCGGCCAACACTTCGGCGCCGGCGGCGCGCAGCACGTCGATCACTTCGCGGGTGCTCCCGCCGGTGGTCACCACATCTTCGATGACGACTGCGGTCTCTCCCGGCTGGAGGCTAAAGCCCCGGCGCAGGGTCATCCGGCCGTCGGCCCCGCGCTCGGTGAACAGGAAACGCGCGCCCAGCGTGCGGGCCACCTCATGGCCGATAATGAGCCCTCCAAGGGCCGGAGCGGCGACGGTTTGGACCTTGCGCCCGCCTAACAGCAGCCGCACCTTGCCGGCCAGCCGGCGGCCCAAGTCTTCCGCCTGCGGGGGATGCTGCAACACCAGGGCGCACTGGAGGTACTCAGAGCTGTGCATGCCGCTGGTAAGGCGGAAATGGCCGCGCAGATAAGCGCCGAAGGATTCAAACAGCTTGAGGATGCTGTCATCTTGCGGGTTCATTCGTGCCTACTATACCATTGAAAAATCGAGGAACAGAGGCGCCTTCCGGCGCGTTTAACTGTTCTTGAGGTCCAATCTCACCTTGCCAGGACTGAAACCATGAAGCGATTGCAAACTGCAACGGCGATTTTTTGCGTTTGGATTCTATCCCCCCTTTCCGGGCTTGCCCAAATGCCGGCTCCCTTTCAGGGCGCACCCCTGAGTCCAGCCGGCGGGCTCTATCAACCTTACCGCTGGCGGCAGGAACCGCCGGTGAATCTGAGCAACTCCGGCCGTCTGGATTCCCTAATCCGCGCCGGCCGGATCTATTTGTCCTTGCAGGACGCCATCGCACTGGCTCTGGAGAACAACCTCGATATCGAGCTCCAACGCTATAACCTGCGCAATGCGGATGCCGCCCTGTTGAAGGCGGAGGCCGGAGGAGCAGGCGTTCCTGTATACGATCCGGTGGCCAGCTTCAACTACAATTTCGCGCATCAGACCACGCCCCAGACCAGCTCTTTCGTCACGGGCACCAACTCGTTGGTCAACCGGGTGAAGACCGCCAATTTTTCCATCCAGAAAGGCTTTGTGACAGGGGCCACGGCGACTTTCGGGTGGAACAACACGTTCGCCCGCAGCAACTCCGGGCGCAGCGACTTCAATCCGTCGATGAGCTCCAACTTCAGTCTCCAGGTGGCGCAGCCCCTGCTGCGCGGTTTCGGGTGGGCGTTGAACAACCGCAATATCCGGATAGCGAAGAACAACCGTCAGGTCTCGGATCTGGCCTTCCGGGAGCAGGTGATCAACATCGTCGCCAACGTTGTGAACCTGTACTGGGATCTGGTCAGCTACAACGAAGACGTGAAGGTGAAGCGCCAGGCTTTGGCGCTGGCCGAGAAGCTGCGCAGCGACAACCAGAAGCAGGTTGAGATCGGAACGCTGGCGCCCATTGAGGTGGTCCGGGCCGAGGCCCAGGTGGCCTTGAGCCAGCAGGATCTGACCATTTCCGAGACGCGCCTGCTGCAACAGGAGACGCTGCTGAAAAACGCGCTCAGCCGCACTGGAGTGGCCAGCCCATTACTGGCGGAAGCGCGAATCGTTCCGACCGATCTGATCCGCGTGCCGGCCGTAGAGCCGATCCAGCCGATTCAGGACCTGATCGCCCAAGCCTTGAGCAGCCGCCCCGATCTGGATCAGAGCCGCATCCAGATTGAGAACAGCAAGATCAGCCTAGAGGGCATTAAGAGCTCGCTCAAGCCTTCTTTGGACCTGGTCGGTTCGCTCCAGAACAATGGGCTAGCCGGGCAGCTCAACTCCTTGCCGATTCCTCCCATTCCGGGCACCAACCTGCCGCCTGCGCAGCGCAATCCCAACAGCGTGGATCCGTTCTTCTTGGGCGGCTACGGGACGGTGCTCTCGCAACTGTTCGCGCGGAATTTTCCGAACTACGGGGTGGGATTCCAGCTCAATATCCCTTTGCGCAACCGCTCGGCGCAGGCGGACATGATTCAGAACCAGCTCGCCCTGCGGCAGCAGGAGATCCGCCAGCAGCAGCTCATCAATCAGATCCGCCTGGATGTGACCAACGCTCTCATCGCGGTGCAGCAGGCGCGGGCTACCTATGAGGCCGCGGTCAAGACCCGCATCCTACAAGAGCAGACGCTGGACGCCGAGGAGAAGAAGTACGCGTTGGGCGCGTCGACGATCTTCTTCGTGATTCAAGCGCAGAGGGATCTGGCGCAGGCCCGCTCATCGGAGGTCGCAGCTCTCAGCAATTACAGTAAGGCCCGGGTGGCCCTCGACCGGGCGACCGGACAGGTGCTGGCGGCCTACGGCGTGGAAATCGAAGAAGCGAAAAGCGGCAAAGTGGCCCGGGGCCCAAGTCCGCTGCCCCCGGAGGAGAAGAACTGAGTCCGGGCGCCGTCTTTGCGCAGAGGCGGCGCCTGCGGTGCGGTTCCCGGGGGCTGTTCGCAGCCTGGAAATGGAGCTGACCAGCAAGGGCTACACGGGTGTGTAAAAATGACCACCTTGCCGCGCTCAGCGGCCGGTGCGCGGGGTGGAGGAAAGCATTGACAGGAAAAGGGCCAGGACGATCAAGCCGCCGGCTGCCAGGGTGAGCAGAATCATGAGTGGCCCTCCTTTCACCGGCTGTTTTGCAATCTACCTGCCATCCTGGGACGGCGAGTCTGCGGGTGCGTTTTTTGGGGTCCGGTTGCGGTTGACAACGCCACGGGCGTTCGATATAGTTCTTAACGTACTTATCTGCCAACGGCTTGTCGGTGGAAGCTCGCGCACCCGAAAGATCGGTTCTCTGGACGGGGAAGTGTCGCCGCAAAGGTTTGTGCTGTCCGGGCACCGGTGTGACGCGGCGGATCTGCCGGCCGTTGGGAGCGTTGTTCCGATGGAGAGATGGCCATGGCCGGCAACTCGGATGAGGCACGGAAGGATATGACCGCTCCTTCCGAAGTGAGCGACTACGAGCAACTCATAGACGATTACAGTCACTTTGCTCCGCCGGCCGAAGGCGAGGTCATCGAGGGGCGCGTCCTCAAGGTGACGCCGACGGAAGTGATCGTGGACTTCGGGTACAAGTCCGAGGGCTTGGTTCCCATAGAGCAAGTCCGCGAGCCCGACGGCAGCGTAAACGTCAAGCCCGGGGACACGCTGGATGTGGTAGTGGACCACCGCCAGCAGGAGATCGATGGCTACGTATTGCTGTCCCACGAGAGGGCGAGACGGATCCGAGCCTGGGACACGCTCGAAAAGGCCTACCGGGAACACCTGCTGGTCAACGCGCGGGTCTTAGGCCGCATCAAGGGCGGTCTGGCGGTGGATGTAGGAGTGAAGGCGTTCATGCCCGGTTCCCATGCCGATGTGCGGCCCGTGCATAACCTGGATTCGCTGGTTGGTCAAGATCTGCCGGTCAAAATCGTGAAGCTCAACCGCCGCCGGGGCAACGTGGTGGTGTCCCACAGACTAGCGGTGGAGGAAGAGCAGGCCGCGCGCAGGGCGGCGATTCTGGCCGCGCTGGAGGAAGGCGCGCTGGTGACGGGGGTGGTAAAGAGCCTCGCCGACTATGGCGCTTTCGTGGACCTGGGCGGGATCGACGGCCTGCTGCACGTGAGTGATATCTCCTACGGGAGGGTGACGCATCCCTCCGAGGTTTTGCATGTCGGCGATGAGATCACGGTCAAGGTTCTCAAGTTCGACCGGGAGAAGGGCCGCATTTCGCTCGGCCTCAAGCAGGCGATGCCGGACCCGTGGGAGCATGCCGCCGAGCGCTACCCGGTCAACCACCGGGTGATCGGCCGGGTGGTCAGCATCACCGACTATGGCGCCTTCGTAGAGCTGGAGCCGGGGGTCGAGGGCCTCATCCATGTTTCGGAGATGACCTGGAGCCGGCGGCTGAAGCACCCCTCCAAAGTCGTCAAGGTGGGCGACCAGGTGGAAGCCGTGGTGCTGGGCGTGCAGCCCAAGGAGCGGCGCATCTCGCTGGGCATCAAGCAGCTTGAGCCCGATCCCTGGACGACGGTGGAGTCGCGCTACAGCGTGGGGTCGGTGGTCGAGGGCCGGGTTCGGAAGCTGACCGATTTTGGGGCCTTCGTCGAGATCGAGGAAGGGATCGACGGTCTGGTTCACGTATCGGACTTGTCCTGGACCAAGCGCATTAAGAGCCCCTCGGAAGTGCTCAAGAAGGGACAGATCGTTCAGGCGGTGATCTTGAATATCGACGCTGCGGCGCGGCGGCTCTCTTTGGGAATCAAGCAGCTTCAGCCAGACGCTTGGGAAACCTTTTTCCGTTCGCACATGGTGGGCGACATCGTGCGGGGCAAGGTTTGCCGGGCGGCTACGTTCGGGGTGTTCGTAGAGCTTGCCCCGGGTGTGGAGGCGCTGTGCCATAATTCCGAGATACCTGGGGCTGCGGACCGGCGGCGCGACGAGCCGGCCTTGCCGCTCGGTGAAGAGTTTGATTTTAAGATCATCCGGCTTAATGAAGCTGAGAAGAAGATTGGTCTGAGTTTGCAGGCCGTCAGCGAGGATGAGGAGCGCAGCCGCTTGGAGGACTATCAGCGCCAGGCAGCCGCGGCTACACTCACCATTGAGGAAGTAATAAACCTGAAGGGTCAGGGCGAAACCCGCTCTTAAGATTCGCCTCAAGGAACTGCTCAAATACTCGAAGGAGACGAACGGAATGACCAAGGCGGATTTGATCGACGAAGTCTCGCGGCTGGTGGATCTGACGCGGAAGGAATCGGAGGTCATCGTGGAGGTGATCTTCGACAGCATCGTGAAGTCGCTGCGCGGCGGTGACAAGATCGAGATCCGCGGCTTCGGGAGCTTCCGCACCCGGGAGCGGCAAGCCCGCATCGGGCGCAACCCGAAGACCGGCGAGCGCGTGGAGGTTCCGCCCAAACGGATCCCGTATTTCAAGCCCAGCAAGGAACTCAAGGATCTGGTGAACGCTGAGGCGCCGGCCGCCGCGGCTGCGGACCCTGGTCAAGCGCCGCCGGCCTCGGCCTAGAGCGAGTCCGCCGCGAGACCTGCATGGACCGGCTCTGGAGTCCTTGGCGTTACAGGTACGTAAGCGAGGCCAACTCGCAGCAAGGTTGCATTTTTTGCCTCAAGCCGGCTGAGAATGAGGACGCTCGGAACTTCATCGTCCGCCGCGCACGCCTGAACTATGTCCTTCTCAACTTGTACCCGTACACCACGGGGCATCTGATGATTGCGCCGTATGCGCACATCGCCACCTTGGAAGAGACTCCGGAGGAGACGCTGGCCGAGATGATTTTTCTGGCGCGGGAAGCCGAGCGAGCGCTCCGGGCAGTCTACCGGCCGGCGGGTTTTAATCTGGGGATGAACATTGGCGAGTGCGCCGGCGCGGGGGTGGCCGGGCACATCCATCTGCACGTGGTGCCGCGCTGGCCCGCCGATTCCAACTTCATGACCACAGTCGGTGAAACCCGCGTGCTTCCCGAGAGGCTGGAGGACACTTACGCAAAGCTCCTGAAAGAGTTCGCTCCGGCGAAGTGAGTTTCCCTGGGATTTTTGACGCGTCAGTTGCTGTCGTTAAGCAGCCGCCTACGGCGAGGCGGCGGGGCGGGTTGGGATCTTTGAATTGCGGTAGGCCACGGCCCCCACGGCACCGGCGGCGGCGAAGTTGATGATGGCTGCCGGCTTATCCAGTCTTTCCTCCGGCATGCGCTTGCGGAGAATGCATTGCAGCAGGATCATGCCGCCGGTTCCGGCGGACTTGATCAAGACCGCGCGCTGGGCGCTGAGACCTCCATGGGCGTTTCGCAACAAGGGGTTGCTCTCGCCGCGTCCGGCCGAATAACCCGCATCGGCGATGTTGGCCGCCGCCACGGCCGCCACCGATACAGCCCACAACTTTTTCCATATTTTCCGCTCTTGCGCGGACGACGGTTGTGCAGCGGTGGTCAAGGCCAGGCAAACCGCAAGGGTTTGCGCCGCCAGCCGCCAATTCTTGTTGTGCATGAGCCGCTCCCTGAGCAACTCATCGGGCTGCGGCGACGCCGGGCGGCGCGAGCGGAGGGCGGGGAATACCCTAAACGAGGACTGTGATTTGGCTGAGGGACGGATGGAAACAACGGCGGGCCGGACCGGGGGCCGCTTGCGGGTTGTCCAGAAAGCGCGCGCCAGCGGCTCAAATGATTGTGCTCGACCGGGGCCGGAACCGCTATAATGGTTCTTTGGCTTGGGGCCAGCGCGCTGGGAGGTCCGCATGTTCCTGAATCGAAGGGAAATGGAACTCCGGAAGGTCCGATTTGAGGAGACCTTCCAGCCCGGAGAGATTGAATTCTTCGATCAAAAGCTCTGGCAGGCGGGCCCGCTGAGTGCCGCAGGGTCCGCGGAATTGCTGCCCAACACGAACGGTGAAATCCGCATTCGCGGCAGGTTGGAAGTGCTCATGGAGTGCGAGTGCGACCGTTGTTTGGAGGTGGCGCAATTCCCTCTGAAGCTGAGCTTCGACCTGTTCTACGAGCCTGTGGAAGAAGGGCCGGAGGATCCGGAGGTAGCGCTGGAGGCCGAGGACAGCACGATCGATTTCTACCAGGGCGAAGGGCTGGTCTTGGAGGATGTCCTCAGGGAGCAGGTGCTGCTGGCGTTGCCGATGCGGCGCATCTGCCGGGAGGACTGCAAGGGCATCTGTCCAGTATGCGGTCAGAACCGGAACCGGGGCGATTGCGGTTGCAAGCCGGTGATCGTGGATGACCGCTGGGCAGCCCTGCGCGAGCTTTGACCGCCGGGGCCTTCGAGGCCGGCGGTATTCTACAAAGGAAACGGAAACTATGCCGAACCCAAAACGAAGACACTCGAACCGGCGCACCGCCAACCGGCGCGCTCATGACCATTTGCGCCAGCCGGGCCTGTCCGAGTGCCCCAACTGTCACGAACCCAAACTCCCTCACCGCGCCTGCCCCCATTGCGGGATGTATAAGGGCCGGGAGGTGATCGAAGTGGCTGAAGCATAGAGGGGCAGTTCGAAGGGCAAACACTCCTGCCATGGTCACAATCGCAGTGGACGCGATGGGCGGCGATTACGCGCCCCGCAACGAGGTCGAGGGCGCTGTCCGGGCTGCCCGCAGCCTCGGAATACGGGTGATTCTGGTAGGCAGGGAAGAGGAGCTTCGCGAGGAGCTGCGCCGCCACGACGGCGCTTCGCGGCTTCCCATTCAGATTGTCCACGCCAGCGAGCGCGTCACCATGGAAGACAGCGCCGCCAAGGCCGTGCGCGGCAAGCGCGACAGCTCCATCCGCGTGGCGTGCCGCTTGGTGCGCGACGGCGAGGCGGCGGGCTTGGTCTCCGCGGGCAACACCGGCGCGGTCATGGCCACCGCCAAGCTGGTGCAGGGAATGCTGCCCGGCGTGGACCGTCCGGCTCTGGCCTCGGCTTTCCCCACCATGAGCGGACGGCCCGCGGTGATGGTGGATGTCGGGGCCAACGTGGACTGCACCGAGCGCATGCTCGGGCAGTTCGCCGTCATGGGCGACATCTACGCCCGCGTGATCCTCCAGATCGAGAACCCCCGCGTGGGTTTGCTGTCGATCGGCGAGGAGGAACACAAAGGCAACGAGCTGACCCGGCGCGCCTACGCGTTGCTAAAAACTCTGCCGCTCAACTTCATCGGCAACGTCGAGGGGCGGGACGTGTACAGCGGCAATACCGACGTGCTGGTCTGTGACGGCTTCATCGGCAACGTAGCGCTCAAAGTGAGCGAAGGGCTGGTGGACGTCATCCGCCACATGCTCCAGCAGTCTTTGGAGGCGACTCTGGCCGGGAAGCTGGGCTACGTGCTTTCGCGCCGCGCTTTTGCGGATTTCAAAAAGAGGTTGGACTATTCCGAGTATGGCGGCGCCCCCTTGCTGGGTGTGCGGGGGGTTTGCATCATTTGCCACGGCCGCTCTAACGCTAATGCCATTAAGAACGCCATCCGGGTGGCGGCGCAGTTTTCGAGCGGCCGCATCAACCAGCGCATCGAAGAAGAATTGCACCGCTGGTCCAGCCTGGGGCTCGCGGCCGCGCAAGCGGACTGATAGAGGGATGCCACATCGAATTCGTTTCGCTGCTCTAGTCCTACTCGCCGTGTGTTTGCCGTTGGCGGCCCAACGGCTGGACCCGGTGAGATGGTCGCTGTCGCTCGATGCGTCCAAGGCGCCCCCCGGCGGCGAAGTGTTGGCGCGCTTCACCGCTCAAATCGACCCAGGCTGGCACCTTTACTCGCTGTCTACGCCCAAAGGCCCCATCCCCACCACCATCACGGTTGCGGAGAACCCTGCGATCGCTAGCTGGCGCATCTATCAGCCCGCGCCCGCAGTCAAGTTCGATCCGAACTTCGGCCATGATACGGAGACGTTCGACCAGCAGGCCGTTTTTCTGGCGGTTTTGAAACTCTCCCCAACGGCTTCTCCAGGGCAGGTCGAGGTCACCCTCCAATCCCGCTATCAAGCCTGCGATGACCGGCAATGTCTGTTGCCGGCGCGGCGCTCGGCCTCTGCTCATCTGGTGATCGATCCGGCCGCTCCTCCGGCTTCGGTCACAATTCCTGCGGGTTACCAACTGTTTGACCCGAACGCGCCGGCCCCTGCGACATCCGGCGCCCAGCCGGCTGCGCCGTCTGCCGTGCCCGCCGCCGGCGCGGGGCTTCAGGGTTTGGGCGCATTCGTGCTGATTGCATTCGGTTTTGGTCTGGCGGCCGTCTTCACCCCCTGCGTCTTCCCGATGATTCCCATCACCGTGTCCTATTTTCTGCGACAGGAATCCGGATCGCGCAGCCGCGCCGCCCTCCAGGCGCTGGTGTTCTCGTTGGGGATCGTGGTTTTGTTCTCGTCGCTGGGCCTGATGGTCACGGCGATCCTGGGACCGTTCGGGACGGTTCAGCTCGGCGCGAACGTTTGGGTGAACACCTTTCTGACGGTGCTGTTTGTCCTGTTCGGCCTGAGCCTGCTGGGCGCATTCGAGATCACCCTGCCGAGCGGCCTGCTGACGCGCGCCGATCGCGCCAGCCAGCGCGGCGGCATCGCGGGCTCGCTTCTGATGGGGCTGGCCTTCTCGCTCACCGCCTTCGCCTGCGTGGGGCCCTTTGTGGGCACGCTGCTGGCGGGGTCCATCGCCGGCGGCGGGATCCGCCCGCTGGCCGGCATGCTGGCCTTCGCCGCGGGCTTGGCGCTGCCGTTCTTCTTCCTGGCGCTGTTCCCCTCCTACCTTTCGCGGTTGCCCAAAAGCGGCGGTTGGATGGCCCGGGTGAAAGTTGTGCTGGGCTTCATCATTTTGGCTGCCGCGCTGAAGTACGCCAGCAACGTGGACTCGGTCATGCAATGGAATCTCCTAACACGGGAGCGTTTCCTGGCCGCCTGGATGGTGCTTTTTGGACTGGCGGGACTCTACTTGCTCGGGCTGTTGCGGTTGGAAGGCGTGCGGCCTGACGAGAAGCTGGGCGTGGCGCGGCTTCTGATCGGGGCGTTCTTGCTGGTGTTCGCGCTTAGTCTTGCGCCTGGGATGACCGGCGGCCGCCTGGGCGAAATCGACGCCTATGTTCCGCCGCCCTCGCCATCGGGTCCAGCCGCGCAGTCCACGGGTCTGGTCTGGATGAAAGATCAATACCAGGAAGCGCTGTCCCGCGCCCGGGCTGAGAACAAATTGGTCTTCATCAACTTCACCGGCTACGCTTGCACCAACTGCCACTGGATGAAGGCCAACATGTTCACGCGCCCTGAGATCCGCGAGGCGCTGAGCCGCTTTGTCTTGGTCGATCTTTACACGGACGGCGTCGATCCTGCTTCCGAGAGCAACCAGAGGCTGTTGCAAGAGAGATTCGCCACCGTTGCAATCCCCTATTACGCAATTGTCGATGCCGACGAAAAGGTGATTGCCACCTTTGCCGGGCTGACCCGGAATCCCTCCCAGTTTCTGGCCTTCCTGAATTCGGGGCGGTAGAGCGCCCCGGTGAAGAGTCGAGAAGGACGGCTTGTTCCCGGGCCGCAAGAGGGGTCCGCCTACCTGCTCTTAACTGATACATCTTTCAGGGGCTTATGCTAAAATAAAAAGTCAGAAGCGAGTCTCTGCCGGACGGCGAAGATCCGGCGAAAACAGAGGCGGCTCTGAAGGTGCGAAATTGGCTGACTCCGAACGTCCCGATTCCAACCAGACTCCCTCGCCGCCGCCCACTCCCACTCAGTTGCCCCTGGGCGGCGAAAGCGGCAAGAACCTGATCCCGGTCAACATCGAAGACGAGATGCGCCGGTCGTATCTCGATTACGCCATGAGCGTGATCATCGGCCGGGCGCTGCCGGACATCCGAGACGGGTTGAAGCCCGTGCACCGGCGCATTCTCTACGGCATGCATGAAATGGGGCTGCATTGGAACCGCCCCACGCGCAAGTGCGCCAAGATCGTCGGCGAGGTGCTCGGCAAGTATCACCCGCACGGCGACGCGGCCGTCTACGACGCCCTGGTGCGCATGGGCCAGGACTTCTCCATGCGCTACCCGCTCATCGACGGACAGGGCAACTTCGGCTCCATCGACGGCGACCCGCCCGCGGCCATGCGGTACACCGAAGCCCGCCTGGCGCGCATCGCTCACACGCTTCTGGAAGACATCGACAAAGAGACCGTAGACTTCCGTCCCAACTACGACGAAAGCGAGCAGGAGCCGGAAGTGCTGCCCGCGCGCTTCCCGAACCTTTTGGTCAACGGCAGTTCCGGCATCGCGGTGGGCATGGCCACCAACATCCCGCCCCACAACCTGTCGGAAATCATCGAGGCGGCCATCGCACTGGTGCAGAACCCGAATACTCCGCTTTCCAAGATCCTGGAATTGGTCCCCGGTCCGGACTTTCCCACCGGCGGCTTCATCTGCGGCCGCCAGGGCATCATCGACGCCTATACGCGCGGCCGCGGCCAGCTCAAGCTGCGGGCCAAGGCCGCCATTGAACGCATCGGCAAGGACCGGGAATGCATCGTGGTCACCGAGATTCCCTTCCAGGTGAACAAATCACGCCTCATCGAGCAGGCCGCGGCGCTGGTGAACGAGAAGAAGCTCGACGGCGTCTCCGAAATCCGCGACGAAAGCGACCGCGACGGCATGCGCATCGTCTTTGAGCTCAAGCGCGGCGAGCAAGCGGAAGTCATCCTGAACAACCTTTACAAGCACACCCAGCTCCAAATCGGCTTCGGCGTCATCATGCTGGCCATTGTCAACGGCCAGCCGCGCGAGATGGGGCTCATCGAGATCCTCAAGCGGTTCATCGATCACCGCGTCGACGTGGTGCGCCGCCGAACCGAGTATCTGCTTCGCAAGGCCCGCGAGCGCGAACACATCCTGCTTGGCTTCAAGAAAGCGCTGGAGAACCTCGACGCGGTCATCAAGTTGATCCGCGCTTCCAAGACCCCGCGTGACGCGCGCGACGGGTTGATGGAGCGCTTCGAGTTGAGCGAGAAACAGGCCCAGGCGATTATCGAACTCCAGCTCCAGCGGCTCACCAACATGGAGCAGTTGAAGATCCTCGAGGAGCTGGCCGAAATCCAGCGCAAGATCGCCGAGTACAACGAGATCCTGGGTTCGGACAAGGTCCTGCGCGGCGTGATCGTAAAAGAACTCAGGGAAGTCCAGAAAGAGTTCGGCGACGAGCGGCGCACCCAGATCGTCGAGGACGCCGGCGAGATCCGCCTTGAGGACCTCATCCAGAAAGAGGATGTGGCGGTCACCGTCACCCGCGGGGGTTACCTGAAGCGCACGCCGGTCGATACCTACCGCCGCCAGTCGCGCGGGGGCAAGGGCCGCATCGGCATGAGCACCCGCGCCGAAGACGTGGTCGAGCATCTCATCATCTCCAGCACTCACAGCTACCTGCTGATCTTCACCAACCGCGGCCGCGTCTACTGGCTCAAGGTGTACGAGATCCCCGATTCGTCGACCTCCGGCAAGGGTAAGAACATCTCCGGTCTGATCCACCTGCAACCGGATGAGACGGTCAAGGCCTTCCTGCCGGTTCAGGATTTCGTCCCGGGCCGTTACATCGTCATGGTGACCCGCAACGGGGTCATCAAGAAATCAGAACTGACCGAATTCGACAATCCCATCTCGCGCGGCATCCACGCCATCAGCCTGGACGAAGGCGACGAGCTGATCGCCGCCTGCCTCTCTACCGGCGACGCTTTCCTTTTGCTGGCTTCCCACAACGGCAAGGCGATCCGGTTTCCGGAAAGCGAGGTCCGCGCGATGGGGCGGCAGGCCCGCGGCGTGCGCGGCATGGACCTGGAGCAGGGCGACTACCTGGTGGCCGCGGAAGTCGTGCGCGAAGGAGATCTCATCCTGTCGATCTCCGAGAACGGCTACGGCAAGCGGACGCCGCTCAAGGACTACCGGATCACACGCCGCGGCGGCAAAGGCATCATTAATATGAAAACCACGGCTCGCAACGGAAAGGTCGTCAGCGTGCTGGCGGTCGAAGACGAATCCGATGTGATGATCATTACCAAAGAAGGCAAGATCATACGGCTGGAGGCGTCGGAGATCCGTCAAGCCGGCCGGTCCACGCAGGGCGTGCGGCTGGTGAAGCTTGAGCCGGGCGATCAGGTCGCCGCCGCCTCGGTTCTTTCCAACGGGAACGGCAGCGCCGAAGAGGGCGCTGTAAACCAGCCTGAAATCCCCGGGCTTCAATGAGAAACAGGCTTCGGTATAATCCGGGTTATGGGCGCACTGGCTGAGCTGGGCAAAACTAAGACCGTATTCGACGCCGCCGCTTTGCAACAAAAGCAGGAGCGTCTGTTTGAAATCCTCCGGGGGCTGGACCGCGTGATCGTGGCCTTCTCCGGGGGCACGGATTCGGCCTACCTGGCTTGGGCGGCAGGCCAAGTCCTTGGCGATAGGGCGTTGCTCATCACAGCCGACTCGGCCTCCATGCCCGAGTCGCACAAACGGGATGCTGAGGAATTCGCCCGGCGCTACGGGCTGCGCCACGAATACGTCGCTACCCGCGAGTTCGAGAATCCGGCTTACGCCGCCAACAACCCCGACCGCTGTTTCCATTGCAAGGACGAACTGTTCACCCGGCTGGAAGAAGTCGGCCGCGAGCGAGGCTATGCCCACATCGTCTACGGGGTCAACACCGACGATCTGGGCGACTACCGCCCGGGCCAGAACGCCGCTTCCAAGCACCAAGTGAGGGCGCCTTTGGTGGAGGCCGGGCTCAGCAAAGCCGAGATCCGCGAGCTCTCACGGCAGGCAGGTCTTCCCACCTGGGACCGGCCCGCCGCCGCATGCCTGAGTTCCCGCATCCCTTACGGCACCCCGGTCACCATCGAAAACGTGAAGACCGTCGAGAAAGGAGAGGAGGCCGTCAAGGCGCTGGGGTTCCGCCAGTTCCGGGTGCGCTACCACGGCGACCTGGTGCGGCTGGAGATTGCTCCGGAGGAGATGCCCCAGGCGCTCAATGTGGAGATGGCCCGGCGCTTCACGGAGATTTTCAAAGCTTTGGGCTTCCTCTACGTCACCCTGGACCTGGAAGGGTATCGCCAAGGCTCTTTCAACGAAAGACTTAAGAAGAAGAGCTAGGAATCCTCGTGCGGGCCCCCCATTTGCGGCGAACCGAGTGGGCCCTGATTGCTTACTTTCTCTACGCTTCGATCTTTGCGCTGTTCACTTCCGCCCGTGTGGAACTCAAATGCCTCACCGTCGGAGTGAACGCCACGATCATCGCCGGATACATTCTGCTGGCGTATGCCGCCGCTCTGCGAAACCGGCCGTTTTTCAGCATTCTGCGCGACTGGTATCCAGCGCCGTTGCTGCTGATGGCTTACCGCGAAATGGGATGGTATGCTCCTGCCGAGCACACCTACGAGCTGGAGCGGGGCTGGATTCTCTGGGACCGTTTCTTTCTTTACGAACTCGGCGCAAAACGCGCCATCGAGAGTTTGGGCATTTGGCTGCCATCTGCACTCGAGATTTCCTACTCGCTGGTCTATACGATTCCCTATTTCTCGCTGGCCGTGCTCTATGCGTATGGCCTGCGCCGCCGCGCCGACCGTTTTCTGTTTCCCTTTGCCTTCTCGGTGCTGGCTGCTTACGCCTTGTTCCCCTACTTCCCTTCGGAGCCGCCCCGGACCGTCTTCCCCGGTGAGGACCTGCCTGCGGCGATGACCCTCTTCCGCCGCTTCAACCTCTGGCTGGTCGGCTCCTACGGCATTCACATCAGCGTCTTTCCCAGCGCCCATTGTTCCGGCGCCTTTTCGGGCGCTTTCGCCATGCGCTACGCCCTGCCGGAGAAACCTTGGGTCTGGCGCTTCTTGTTGGTCCTGGCGGTCTCGATCGCCCTGGCTACGGTCTATGGGCGTTATCACTATCTGGTGGATGCGCTCTCCGGCTTAGCCATCGCTCTGGTGGGGTTGTGGCTGGCGCGGCGGAGCGCCGGCCAACCAGAGAGGTAAACCAACCCCGGGCCCGGAGCGCACGCTCGCCCCGCTCCGACGCAGGGAATCCTGCGCGCCCGAAGGTTATTTGGCCGGGGCGGGCTTGGAGGTTTCGGACTTCTTGGATTCGGAGGAAGTCTCGGTTTTGGATTCGGCTTTCGAACTCTCCCTCTTCCCCGCGGATCCATTTCCGCTCGAACCCCGGGCGTAGTCCGTGATATACCAACCGCTGCCCTTGAATTGCAGCGCGGGCGGCGACAACAGCCGCTCTAGCGGACCGCCGCAGCCGCCGTCATGCACGGTGCGCGGAGAATCCGCATTCTTTTCTAAGACCTCGAAAACAGCTCCACACTTCTTACACTGATATTCAAATATCGGCATGGCTCGCTCACTTCACAGGCTGAGGCGTGCCCAGCGGCGTCAGGACCTCGCCGGCCCTGCCTGCTCCGCGCCGGTCCACGCCGGCTGGAGACGAGGAAGCGGTAGCCGCCGGGGCGCCCTTGAACAAAACTTCTATGGCTTTCTTCAGCAGCTTGTCCTCTTCCAAACTGGGAGGGGCTGAACGGGGACGCGGCGGGCTGGGCAGCTCCTCGTCCTCCAGATCCATCACCGGCTCCGATTCCACATAGCTCACCGTGGGCACAACGCCAGTGTCCTGAATGGCCTTGCCTGCCGGTGAGTAAAACTTAGCCACGGAAAGGATCAGGGCCCCGCCGTCGTCCAAAGTGATCGTGCGGCGCACCGCAGCATCCCCGAAAGAACGCTCCCCGACCACCTCCGCCCGCTTGTTCTCCATGAGCGCCGTGGCGGCGATTTCGGCTCCGTCGGCCGTGCCGCGGTTCGTCGTCACTACCAGCGGCAGCCGCGTCACTTGCTTGGAAGACTGCGCACGATACTCTTTTCGGGGATACTGCTGGCCTTGCACATAGGTCAGCAGGCCGCCGTCGACGAACAGATTCGCCAGCTCAGCGCCCTCCTCCGGGGTCCCTAACGCACAGTTGCGCAGGTCCAGAATCAAGCCCTTGGCGCCTTCTTTCTCCAGTTGCCGGATGGCCGCCGCAACCTCCGCGGAGCGCCCCGCCACCAGCGCTTCCGGACGGATGTAGCCGACCCCGTCCGGGAGCATCCGGGATTTCAAAGCCGGCACCGCGATCAGCTCGCGCTTCAAGGTCACTTTTTGCGGCTCCGGATCCGGCACGCGCAGAAGCGTGATCTCCACCTCGGTGCCGGGCTGTCCGCGCAGCAACAACTCGGCGTAGGCCAGCGGCATGTCGCGGGTGGCGATCCCGCGTATGCTTTCAATCAAATCGCCCGGGGCGATCCGTTCTTTCTCCGCCGGAGAGCCGGGCAGTACCGATACCACCGCGATATAGCCGTAACGCTTGGCCAGCACCAAGCCCACGTCGCCGCGCAGCGAATCCTTCTCTTTTAGGTATTGCTTATATTGATCGGCGTTCAAATAACTGGCGAACGGATCCACCGCTTCCAGCAGCCCGTTGACCGCGCCGAGCGTGACGCTCTTCATGTCCGGTTCTTCCACGTAGTCGCTCTTGATGCGGCTCAGAACGTCCGTGAAGACTTTGAACTGGCGATAGGCGCCTTCGTCCGGCGTGGCGGCGCTCTTGCCTAAATGCGCCCCCGCCAGCAGCAGCAACAGGAGGCATGCCGACGTGGTTACGATCCAAAGCTTGACTCGTGAGTTCATATGAGTGGTTCGCCCGCCTTGCGCACCGTGGGTCACCGGGCAGCCCCCGTCTCCTAAAGTATAGCAAACACGCCGCCGCAAACTCCCTCTTTTAAGGTTGATGCGGCCGGCGGTGCTGGCTCAGCACGCGCTCGATAAAACGAAGGGTCTCCGTGTAAGGCGGCACGCCTCCGTAGCGGTCCACCGCCGCTGGGCCTGCGTTATAGGCCGCCAGGGCCTTGCGCACCTGGTAAGGGTCATCCAGATATTTCAGCAGCAACCAGCGCAGATACCGGGCCCCGGCGTCTACGTTCTGGTTTGGGTCGCGTGGATCGGCCTGCAATTCTCGGGCTGTGGCGGGCATCAACTGCATGATTCCCACGGCGCCCTTGGGAGACACCGCCTCTTGCCGGTAGCCCGACTCGGCAGCCGCTACGCTCAGCAAAAATGCCTCCGGCAATCCGTGCCTCGCCGCCGCTTGACGCACCAGTTCCTTGGGATCCGCTGCCGGCGGCGCTGCCGGGGCAGGGGAGACCTCCGCAACCGTCTCTGGGACCAGCTCCTCAGCCTCAATTCTTAAGACCTGCGCAGCCGGCATCTCCACGAATGCATTGCCGCGGTGGAGCCGAATCACATGGCCGAGCAGCTCATGGCGGTCGGCGTAGATGCGGAAACCACTAGAGAGGACCGCGTACTCGCCCGCCAACGCTGGATACGTCCCGGTCACCGTGATGATCAACCCAAGCAGCCAGCTCGCTTTGCGAAACATGCGCCTAACAATATTCTGACGCACGGGGCCGTTCTTCCGTTTGCCCGCCCGTCGGGCCGTTCATCGGGCGGACGGGGCCTTGCGCCCGGCATCGAGGTGCTCGAAGTTCAGCATCGCATTGAAAAGCAAAAAGAAACTTCCCTGCGTCTGCTGCCGCCACATGGGATTGTTGGCGAACATCACGATGTGCCCTTTACCGCGGGGCACGTCGACCACGGCCGGCCGGTTGGCCAGCTCCCGGCCTCCTGCCAGCATCCCGGACACGAACAGCTCCTTTTCATCCGCGAACCGGAACACTACCCGCGGGCGCAGCGGCTCCGGGAAGAGATAGAAGCGTTGAGACTCTTTCTCCTCTTCGGTGAGCGGTCTTTCCTCCCATGGCTTCAATTCCGGCTTTGGCTCCGGCGGTGTGTAAGGCCGGCCTTGCACCACATCCGGATCGCTCGGCGACCCCCGGCCGCTGGACCTTCCTGCCGAAGCGCCGGATTCGGTCCCTCCGCTCGCGGCCCCTGTTGTGCTGACTCGAAAGATCGGCGCTTGGTTGAAATACACGGCCAGTCTCTCGCCGTAGCCGTAGGCGATCGGACTGGTCTTGTCCGCCACCACCGCGTTCAGAACACTTCCCCGCGCTTGGAGCTCCCGCGCGGGTGTGATGCTGACTCCTTCCACCAGGCCGAAGTCGATGGGTACCGACGCGTTCGAAGCAATCGTGATGAACAGCCCGCCTTCTTCGACAAAGCGCCGCAGGTTCATCAAGCCTTCCAGTCCCATGCCTCCGCGGATGTCGTCCGTCTGATCCGGGGACGTGCCGATGTTCGGCGTCAACTCCGAGCCCTTCCAAGGCACCGGTTCGCCGTATAAGGGGAGGCCCATGACAACCCGCTGGGAGCTTCCGGGAACCGGCCCCAGCAGGATCACATCGTATTTGGCCCGCAGATTGGGCGTTGCGGCCAGCACCTGGCTGGAGATGTAGTCGTAAGGAATTTGGAGGGTGTCCAGCGCCAGCCGGAACCACCCCTCGTTCTGAGTGTTGATCCAGGTGTGCACCAGGGCGATCCTCGGCGCCGCCAGCCGGTGGGAGGCCACTTTGGGCGTTTCGCCCGCCGCGTGCACCGTAATTCCCAGTTCTTGTGCGACCCGATCGATTCTGGCGCGAAGATCGGGCGGGTTACCTTGCGCGGGGATGAGGAACGTCCCCGCTCCAAACTCCCGGTTCAACGCCTTAAACGGCTCCTCGGCGGCCAGCATCTCCACATCCTTGAGGCGGAATCGGAACGTCGCCAGCGCGTTCTCGGCGTTGTGCGGGATCAGGTACGCCGCCGCGCCCTCTCCGCGGATGCCTCCCGCCGGCTGCACAGGCGCCTCGATCAGCTTCATCGGCGCCTTCAGGATCGAGGTGTCGGTCACCCGGACGGTTTTCACGTTGCGGAGAGGCCCGAAGGACCAGCCCGTGTCATCGTAGGGGCGCGTGTCCTTCGCGTCGTAGTACTGGATGTCGAGCAGCATGTCTGCTTGCCGGCTGTATGGCTGATCCATCCGGATGACGTAGCTTCCAGGGGGGAACTTCTCCTTCTTTTCCTCTTTGCCCTCCTTGCGCGCGACCTCGATCTCTTTCTCCGCCCGGTGCACCTCCACGCCGTGCAGCCGCAGCAGGTTCACCAGCTCGGCGCACTCAAGCGGCCGCGGATCGTCGGCCGGGATCACCCACGCCGCCGGCCCTTCGGTCACGGCCTTGGCGACCGAGCGCCGGCTCTTGGCATAGAAGTTCTCCAAAAACTTGCGCCGGTTGGAGGCGAAATAATCCAGCGCGATCAGCAGCGCGCTCTGTTGCAGGTTGATGTTGTTCCTGTGCGACCACTTGACCTTCGGCAGCGGCGGGTTCGGCCGGAACCAGGTCCGCCGCGTCATCTCCTCGCTCACGGTGCGCTCCAGCGTGTCGGCGCCGATGCCCCCGTAGGTTTCGTAGAACCTTCCGATGGCGTTCCGGCCCTGGGCCACGTACATCATGTAATTGGCCGCCCAGCCATCGTAGAATCCATGCGTCCAGACGCCTGGCACGCCCCGTTTGGTCATCCCCTCCACCTCTTGATAGGCCAGAATCTGCCACTCGTTGATCACGATGGGATCCAGCCACGGGTTGTAGGGTCCCATCCCGGTGGACACGTACAGGAACGGAATGGATTCATGCAGGTCGTGGAGCACCTGGGGATGCCAATCGAGAAACGTCCGGACCATGTTCCGGCTCAAGGCCAGCGACAGCGCCATGGCGTCCCGGTTGTTGTCGTGCGCCACATACTTACCCCAGTAGACGAGGTTGGGAGCGCGTTTGCCCGGGTTAGCCAGCTTGTAGCGGTACACATCCACGTAGCGGTCGTGGCCGTCGACCTCCAGAAGCGGCGTCACCAGCACCACGCAGTTTTTCCGGATGTTTTGGGCGAGCGGCGTTTCCGCCGCCGTCAGGCGGTAGGCCAGCTCCATGAGCATCTCCGGCGCGTCGGCTTCGGTCGAATGAATGCTGCCGGTGATCCAATACATCGGCACGCCTTCGTCCAAGAGTTTCTGGGCCTCCTGGGGTGGCGTCCGCCTCGGATCGGCCAGCCGCGCGGTGATTTCCCGAAGCCTCTCCAGGCGCTTGAGATTCGCCTCATCGGACACCGCGGCCAGCAGCATCTCCCGCCCTTCTTCGGTTCGCCCCATCGAAAAGGTGCGAACCCGCGGACTGGCTTTCTCCAACTGGCGGAAGTAACGGTAGATGTCCGCCGAATAGGTCAGCTAGCCCGGCGCTCCGATCACATAGCCGAGCGCCTTTTCCGGGGTGGGAACCGTGGCGGAGGCGGGCAGGTGATCCACCAACTCCGTCAGGAAGAAAGGTTCGGCGGTGTACTCCTTAATCTTGGCCGTGTAGCTCGCGTCCAGCGGCTGGGGGCCCTGAGCGGCCGCCGCCAAAATCAATCCCGGCAGCAGGCCGATCCAAAGAACGGTGAAAAAGCGGCTGTTTTTCATGGTGTATCCCCGTATGATAGTGGAATCGGCGGCGGGCCGTGGATTGCGGCCGCCCGCTCCGCGCGGCACTCCCGTCCGGCTTGCCGCTATCATAAGGCAGTTGCGGCCTGATGACTACAGTCACTCATTTTGAATGCAGCCGGTGCGGCCGGCGCTTTGAGCCAGGAGGGCCCGCCGCACGCTGTCCATGCGGCGGCCCGCTGCTGGTGCGCTATAACCTCGAGGCAGTCCGCCAGGGCTGGAGCCGCGAATGGTTGGAACACGCGCCGCCCACCATGTGGCGCTATGCTCCGCTCTTGCCTGCCTCCGGCTTCGGCACGTCCGTCTCATTGGGCGAAGGCATGACGCCGCTGGTCCGCCTGCCGCGTATCGGCGAGAAAGCCGGCATGCCCAATCTCTGGATCAAGGACGACGGGGTGAACCCGGCTGGGTCCGTTGAATCCCGCGCCGCCTCTTGCTGGTTCACGATGGCGCTCCAGATGGGGCTCACCGAATGGCAGGCCTCCGCAGATGCCGTTGCGGCGCCCGCACTGGCGCTCTACGGGGCCGCCGCGGGTCTCCCGGTCCGGCTGGCGCTTCCCGCCTCGGCATCGCGGACCTCGTGGCTCGCCGTGGCTGCCGCAGGCGCGGTGGGGGAGTCCGCAAAGCCCGACTCCAACGCACGGGCGGCCGGCGGGTCCGGCGCCTGGCCTTGGCCTTACCGCGTGGAAGGCCTCAAAACCCTCGGCCTGGAAATCGCCGAGCAGATGCGCTGGAATCCGCCTTCCGCCATTCTTTGCCCCGCGGGCGACGGCGTCGGCCTGGTGGGCATTTGGAAAGCTTTTGAAGAGCTGGCGGCCATCGGCTGGCTTGCCACGGGACCGCCCCGCCTATTCGCCGTCCAGGCGCAAGGGTGCGCGCCTCTCGTGGACGCTTATCAGCGGGGACTCGAGCGTTGCGACGCTTGGCCCGACCCGCGCACGATCGCCGCGTCGATTCGAGCGCCGTTGCCGGATGCCGATGACCTGATCCTGCGGATCCTGCGCTCTTCGGGCGGCGGCGCGATCGCCGTTTCCGATGAGGAAATGCTCGATGCGGCCATCGAACTGGCTCGATCGGAAGGCGTTTTTGCTTCACCCGAAGGCGGAGCCTCTTTGGCCGCCCTGCGCCGCCTGCGCGAAGACGGGATCCTTACGGAGGCGGACTCCGCAGTGCTCGTGAATCCCGCTTCCGGGTTCCTTTATCCGGAAGTCTTTACGGCCCGCTTCCCCCGCTCCGCCACCAGTGAGCAGGACAAACTCGGAGGCTTGATCACCCCGCGGTGAGGCATCCCTCGGGTGGGGCCTTCTCCCCCGGCCTCGACGTGCCAGCAGCAGCGGGCCAAGCCGTCTCCGGATCCGTCCAAAGTGTGTTTGCTCCGCCGCAGCGGCAACGGTTAAACTGGTGTCAGTCGATGCAGGGCGGCAAAATCACTCAGGTTCCGAGCGGGATGGAGTTCCTGGAACTTGTCCGCGAGGACCTCCAGAGGGTCGACCGGGAGATTCAGCAAAGGTCGGTGGCATCGGTGGAGGCCATCACCTCGATCGGCCACTACCTGCACAGCAGCGGGGGCAAGCGCTTGCGTCCCGCGTTGTTGTTGCTGTGTTCGAAACTGGTGGGCGGCAGCGTCCGTGAAGAGGCCATCCAGTTGGCCGCTGTGGTGGAGATGATCCACGCCGCTACGCTGGTGCACGACGACGTCATCGACGTGGCCGAGACCCGGCGTGGCCGGCCCTCGCCGAACGTGTTATGGGGCAACCATACCTCGGTGCTGGCGGGCGACTGGCTTTACATGCAAGCCTTCCAGGTCGCTCTCGAGCAGCGCGATTTCCGCATCCTCGATATCCTGATCAGCCTCACCCAGACCATGGTCGAGGGGGAATTGCTCCAGCTGGAGCGTCTGGGCTCGGCGGCGGTCACCGAAGCGGACTACATGGACTTGGTCCACCGCAAGACGGCGGCTCTGTTCTCCGCTTGCGCCAAGCTGGGCGCTCTGGTGGCGGGCGCGACGGCTCCCGTGGAGGCCCAACTCAGCGACTACGCCTGGAACCTCGGCATGGCCTTTCAGCTCGTCGATGACGTTCTGGATTTCACCGCGCAGCAGGACGTGCTGGGCAAACCCGTCGGAAGCGACCTGCGGGAGGGAAAGGCGACCCTGCCGTTGATCTACTGCCTGGAAATGGCCGATGCCGCCGAGCGCCTATTCCTGGAGTCGGTGCTCCGCAACGGCGACGGGACCTCTGATTCGTTTGCGGCGGCGCTCGGTCTGATCCGGAAGTACCAGGGCATTGAGCGAACCATGGCCCGCGCCGAGGCCTTCACCCGCGCTGCCAGGCGAATCATGGCCGAATTCCCCGAATCTCCTATTCAGCGTGCGCTTTTGGCGCTCACGGAAGCGGTTGTCGGCCGCGATCATTAATCTGCCGCACGAGCCTTAACCACCTCGGAGCTGTGGTGTGGCAAATGAGGCGCCGCTGAGTTTTCCAAAGGGCTTTGTTTTCGTATTCTGTTCGCCAGCGTAAAATTCCGGCGCACCTTTTGCTGTCCAGGTGCGGATTTTTGTTGACTTTTGCTCGTTTAAGCCTTAATATTTTTCTCTGGTTTCGGAGTCGCTGGTAGTCTTCAGCCGTTTAGAACTTAACCTGCAAGGCCCGCTATGCAGTTTCAAATTGGCGAGAAGGTTGTCTATCCGAACCACGGCATCGGCATCATCGAGAACGTCAGCAGCAGATCCTTCGGCAACCAGAGCGAACGCTTCTATTTGTTGCGGCTTCTTTGCACCCGCCTGACCGTCATGGTCCCTGTTTCGCACGCATGCGAGCTTCGGCTGCGCCGGGTGACTTGCAACGGCGAGGTCAACAAGGTGCTTTCTTTTCTTGCGAATGGCGCTTGCAACTTGAAGGGGGATTGGAAGAATCGCTTCAAGGAGAATTCCGAAAAGATGAACTCGGGCAGCTTGTTGGAAACTGCCGAAGTGCTCAAGAGCCTCCTGATCCTCCGCCAAACCAAGACGCTCTCGTTCCGTGAAAAGAAGATGCTGGACCGTGCGCGCCATATGCTGGTGACCGAGATCGCAGCCTCCCGCAGCATCCCGGAAAGCGCCGCGGTTCAGATGTTGGAGAAGGCTCTCGAAAAGGCTGCCCTGACCCTCCCGCCGCCCATGTGAGCGGTCCAGCGCAGCTCCTCCCTCCCCCAGGGCGGGGTGATTTCGCCGGGCTGCCTCAGTCATCTTTCCTATCGGCTCACCCTGGACGCCTCCGATAAGCCGAGCAGCGGAGGCCGTGTCCGCAAACGCTACTGTTAACGTTGGACTACAACGTCCTAATAGCCTTTTCCGGTCTTGCCCGTGGGCGGGGAAGGCCTTATGGTGGGACTCGGGGAGATAGGCATCGCGGTGAAAAGCGCGAGTTGCATCTGGGTGACGGGATTCCGGTACGACGCCGGGTTCGGCGCCCGGCTGTCTCCCTGCGGTCCGGCTTCGAGGAGCGGACCACAATCAGGCCGGTAGAGCCCTATGCAGTGCCTGTATTGCGGCAAACAGCTCAGCGTTTTGAAAGAACTCACCGACGGCGAGTTCTGTTCGAGGCAACACCGCCTGCGTTACAAGAAGCTCACTCAGCTGGCGCTGAAGCGTCTTACCGCGGAGCCGGGCGGAGGGAATTCCTCCGCTTCCTCATCGCGCCCGGGAGCGCCGGACTTGCCGGTGGCCGGTTTCCGCCTGCCGACAGGCGGCGTCTTCCGTTTCTGCCGTCCAGCGAGTTTGCCCGTCGCCCCCCAGATGGCGGCGCCGCTCGGGCTTCTGGCTCGCCGCGCTGGGATCCAATCGCTGCGCGGCGCCTCGCTCCAAGTCGGCGTGTTGAACACCCCGGCGTTCCGGCTAACTGGACCGTGCCCCTTGCCATCCTCAGGGACGCCTGTTGGCGCCGCGGGCCTTCGGCCCGGCTGGCTGCATCCGGCGCCCATGAGGGCTCCCGTCGTAAGGCCTTGCTTCAAGGCGCCCCTGCTCGATAGCCCCTTGGGCGATCCGCAGCCGGCCTGGAGGCTGCGCAGCCACAAGCCGTGCCTGGAGCCGCGACGAGTGAGCCTTGCTGCACGGTCCCTGCCGTCCTCGCCTTTGCTCGTGGAATCAATAGGCTGGCAAGCTCCCCGTTGGGTCCTCCCTCAGGCCGCGGGTCCGCAGCCGGTCCTTGTGGCGCGGTTACGGGCCCGCGGCCCCTGCCAACTGGACGCGCCCGCTCCCGCGGCCCGGACGATGGCCAGCGCGGCGCACACTCCGCTGGCCTTTGATTCGCCTCCGCTGCGAAAGCCCGCTCTCACTCCCGTCACCGGGCGTCCCGCGCCGAAAGAAGCGCCTCCTGCGGCGCAGGCGCCCGCGGGCAAGATGCTGCCGGCCAAACCTTTAGGGGCTGCGTCGGCGCCGGGATTTGGCGCCAGCGCGTTGCTGCCCGCCCTAGCTTCGCTTTTCCGGTACGGTCAGGTCCCCGGCACGCCCTTGTCCGAACCGAAGCCGGCCCAACGAGTGGCGGCCCGCGACCGGCGCTGCTCGCCGATCGCCTTCGGGGCATCCCCCTTTGCGCCGCCTTCGTTGCTCCACCGGCGCAATGCGTTGAACATTGTCGAGACGTTCGAGTATCTAAGGCCGGTCGAAGAGCCCGTGGTGCATTGGCTGCACAATCTGGTGCACTTTTGGGACCGGATTCCAGGCTATGTCCGATACGCTACAGCCGGCGCAGGCCTGATGCTGTTCTTGTGGGCGGCCTTCCCGGGCATGGCGGTGGCCGATCTGCTGGGTTCGCGCCTGGGACGCCTCCAGGAGACCATTCGGAGCCGTGCCGCGGTGGAAATCGAGGAGGATTTCAAAACGGGCATGCGGGACTGGCGCGGGCAGGCCGATTGGAGCCGGAGCTGGCGCATAGAAAAGGCGGGCTACGTCCGTCCCGGAAAGCTGGCGCTGTTTGAGCCTTCCATGAAAATGGACAACTACCGGGTCGAATTCCTGGTGCAGATCGAGCGCCAGGCGGTGAGCTGGGCCTACCGGGCCAAGGACGAGCACAACTACTACGCGGCGAAAATCCGGCTGGTCCGTTCCGGCCCGCTGCCGCTGTTCTCGCTGGTGCGCTACGCGGTGGTGGGCGGTGAGCCGGGGCCGCGCGTTGAGATCCCGATCCGCGTCATGCTTCACGACGGCGTTCCGTACCGCGTGCAAATCTCGGCCAACGGCAGCGGTTTTTCGACCGCGATCGAAGGGCAGTTGGTGGACTTCTGGCGCGATGATCTGTTCCGCTCCGGAGGTTTTGGTTTCTTCGCCGACAGCGGCGAACGGGCGCGCATCTACTGGATGAAACTGAGCCAGAAAGAAGATTTCGTCGGCCGGATCTGCGCCTATCTATTTCCCAGCGCTTTGGAGACAAGGAGTGCAACGAAATCCCAATGAATCCGAGAAGAGCTGCGACGACTCAATCCTGGAATCCGGCCGCCGGCGGCATCGGCAGCGATCTCCAGGTCCATTCGGAACGGCGTGGCGCGTCCCACGCCCTGGCGCGGGCCGTTTCCCTGCATTTGGACGGCAAGCCCGCCGAGGCCCTGAACGAACTCTACTCAGCCCTGGAGCGAGGGGAGAAGGACGGCGAAATCTACTCTTCGCTCGGCCACATCCACTTTCAGTTAGGGCAATACAATGAAGCCGCCTCCAGCTACTGGAAGCTGATCCAGCTGGAGCCCGCGCACCGCACGGCATCTTTTAACCTGGCCGTGTGCTTGGAGAAGCTGGGCCGCTGGGAGGAAGCCATCGAGCGCTTCCGGCGGGCGCTGGAAGCGGATCCTGCCCGGAGCGAGGCGCACCTGGGCATCGGCATCTGCCACCTCCAGCTTGGACGCTTGGAGGCGGCTTTGGAGGCCTTCGACCAGTGCCTGAACCAGAAGCCGAGCCAAGAGGCCGCCTTGTTCGGCAAGGCGGTGACGCTGCAACTGGCCGGGCGCTTCGACGAGGCCGGAACCCTGTACCGCCACATCCTTCAGCGCAACCCGCAGGCCGAAGACTGCTTAGTGAACCTCATCGCCATCGAGATGGCCCGCAAGGATCCGGCGCGGGTTCGGGAAAGCGCCGAGCAACTTCTGGCGGTGCGGCCGCAGTCGCAGGCGGCGTTGGAAGGGCTGGCGGCCTCGGCCCTGGCCTCGGGAGATCTCGAAGCCGCGGCGCGCTACTGCGCGAGGCTGGTGGAGGTGGCGCCGGATCACTTCGAGGGATGGTTCAATCTGGGAGTGGCGCACCAGAAGGCGGGACGGCTGGAGGAAGCGGGCCGCGCCTACGAGCAGGCGGTTCGCATCCGCGCGGACTCGCCCCAGGCGCTGGTCAATCTCGGCATCGTCCGCCAGGAGCAGGGAGAGCTGGCTGAGGCGCGGGCGGCCTACGAGAAGGCGCTGCGATTGGATCCGGAGCAGGCGGCGGCGCAATGGAACCTGGCTCTAGTGCTCGAGCAGTCCGAGGAGCACGCCGCGGCCGAAAGTCTGTACGCGAAACTGCTGGAAGGCAACCCGAAATGGGACGAGGCCCGCTTCCGGCTGGGCTATTCCCGCCTCCAGCGCGGCGATTTCCGGGGCAGCGCCGAGGCGTTTGAGATCTGCCTGAAGAACCGGCCGGGCTGGCACGAGGCACGGTTGAACCTGGGCATCGCGCACTGGAGGGCCGGCGACACCGCCGCCGCCCGGCGTTGTTTCGAGCAGGTGCTGGCCGCGCAGCCGGACTCGGCCGACGCGCTGCGCGGGCTGGCGGCGCTGGCCCTGGAGGAAGAGGACCACGCGGCCGCGCTGGCGGCGCACCGCCGGCTGATCGAACTCGGCGAGCGCAGTCCGGAGTTGCTGTACAACACCGGCCTGCTTTGCCAAAAGCAGGGACTCATGGAAGAAGCCGCGCGGCATTACCGGGAGGCGCTGGCCATGCAGCCGGACTTTGCCGAGGCGTTGTTGAATCTGGGGCACGCGCTCCAATCGCTCGGCGGGGAGGAGGAAGCGCGGAGCTGCTGGCGCAAGGCGCTGGAGGTGAAGCCGGAGCTGGCGCACGGATACTTCGAGGCTGTCGGCCGTTGAACTCTTCTGCCGCGCCGTAAACGCCGCGAAGCGGGGGATCCGAATCGCGGCAATGCCTGAACAAAACCGCGGGCGCGCTATCATGAGAGGATGATGCGTGCGATTCTTGCTATCCTGTTCGCGTTTTTCGCGGCGGCCGGTTTTGCTCAGGACAACGCGTTGACCGCTCGGGAGAAGGCGGAAGGCTGGATTCTCTTGTTCGACGGCCGCAGCTTGAACGGCTGGGACCAGGGCGGCCGTTCCGTGTGGCGCGCCGAGAATAGCGTGCTTGTGGCCGATCAGGGTCCGGCCGTGAACCTGCGCTACGAGACTCCCTTTTCAGATTTCATCCTGAAGGCCGATTGGCGGCAGGGCGCGGACGGCAACAGCGGCATTTTCATCCGCTCCGCCTTGCAGGGGCAGCCGGCGACCACCGGTTACGAAATTCAGATTTGGAACGATCACCCTGAGTTTCCTACCGGCAGTCTGGTCTTCCACGTCAAGGCCAAGCCGGTGAAGCCTGCGCCGGACGTCTGGCACACGTTTGAGATTACGGCGCACGGGGACCACTATGTCATCGTGCTGGACGGCGAAACCATTCTGGATGCCCGCGACAGCAAGAGCAGGGAAGGCTACATTCTCTTGCAGCACAATCAGGACAAGCGGATCGAGTTCCGCAATCTGAAGCTCAAGCGGCTTGGCCCCTCCTAGTGCGGTCTGAGCAAGCGACACTGCCGCTTGCTTCGGGGTGTCGCTTGCAAGACTGCGCCCTCCACCTCAAGCCGCCGCAAGTGTAGCATGCCGCCAGGCTTGCCACTCCGGCCTCGTCGTGGAGCAAGCAGTCTTGCTTGCCACACCGGCAGCCCCGTGCCGGTGGTCGGCTTCCGGCCTTTTCCGTCCGCCACCGCGGGGCAGGCTGTTTGTGGGGCAGGCATTCTTGCCTGCGCCCGCCATTCTTGCCGGCCTGGGCGCCCTTTACCCGCAGCCCTCTTTTCGCTCCATCATTCCATCTGGAGAGGCAGGACGGCCGTGTTCGCTGCTTCCGCTCCGATAAAACAAGCCGCAAGCTTCTGCAAGCCGCCAGTCATGTCGGCGGTTGGCGGCTCTGTCTGGTTTTCTCCGTGATGCGCGTAGGCTGATGTGCTGCTCTGGTGGGGCATCCATTTGCAGCACTCGCCGGGCATCTTGGGACGGGCCGGCGGCTGTGTTGGGCGCTGCGCGACCGGCTTTGGCGACGCTTCTTTCGTGTGTCGCTTCTTGTGTGGGGTTGTGCTTCTTGCTCGGCCGGGTCTTGCGGAAAATGGGCCTTGAACTGGTATACTGTGGGAAGAACGGCGCTATCGTCTAACGGTTAGGACGGAGCCCTCTCAAGGCTCAAATACGGGTTCGATTCCCGTTAGCGCTACCAATATCCTTTCTATTTTCAATCACTTAACATTTCCAGGATGCACTGGGATGCACTCCGCTACTGAATCTTTTCCGTGCGTGGCTCCGCGACCTTGCGGATGACGCGCTCGAACGCCTCGGCTGCCCGCTCCTCATCGGATGGTAGGGCGTGGCTATAGACCGCGGCGGTGATGTTCGGGTTGGCGTGGCCGAGCCGCTTGGAGACCGCCGGTAATGGCAGGCCGGCGCTCAGTAGCATGGAGCCGTGGGTGTGTCTCAGAGCGTGGAGCCCCACACCCTTGAGCCCTGCCCTGGCGGCGACCCGGCAGGCTTCAGCTGTGGTGGTATCTGGCTTCAAGAACCCGCCATCTGGCGCCGAAAAGACCAGACCATGATCGCGGTAGTCGGGCCCGAGTTCCCGCCTCCATTCGTCCTGCAAGGACCGCTGAAGCCGGAGCGCCTCGACCGCGGACGGGCCGATGCGGATGACTCTGGTGGTGCGCGTCTTGGTCTCCTTGATCCGCAGCCCCGCTCTGGTCTGTTCGAGCGATTTCGAAACGGTAATCGTGCCGGCGGAGAAGTTGATGTCCGACCACGTTAAGGCGAGGAGTTCACCCCTGCGCATTCCCGTAGCGGCGGCGAGCCGTAGAATGGGTTCGACCCAGTGACCAGCCGCGGCGGCGAAGTAGCATTCGAGTTCCTCCGGGCTAAGGGAGCGCCGCTCCTTGCTCTCCGCGGGTGGCAACTTCACGGCACCGGCCGGGCTTGACCGGATCAGCCCGAGGCGCACGGCATCATTGAGCGCGGCGCTGATGAGCCCTGCCATTCCGCGAACGGTCTTTGCCGCGAGCGGGCGCGCATCCCCAGCCTTCCGCCGGCGCCCGCCTGATTCCCGCAGACGCCAGTACTCGCGCTCCAGCATCAGCGTGGTGATCTCCGATACGGGCGTCTCCATGAGCCCGGCGTCGAAGTACGGCACCATGTACTTGTAGCGCTCGACCGTCTTTCGCCCGAGCCGGCGTTCGGCGTCAGCGATGAAGTTCATCACGACCTGCCGGAGCGTGCGCGGTTCGCCGACGGTGAGTGCTGCCTGCTCCTCAAGCTCGCGGATTCGATCCCGCAGGGCCGCGGCGGCTTCCCGCTTGGTGGGGAATCCCGAGGCAACGGTTCGGCGTTGTTTGCCGGCGGAATCGCGCCCCAGGAAGATCTGGTAAGCCCAGCCGCGGTTCCGGCCGCGGAAGTAAATAGAGCCGGTCATTTTAATCCCCTCCATTCCCGCAGAGCATCCTGGTTGAACTGCTGGAGCAAACGCTTGGCGCGATCCCTTTCTTCCGCGGTTCCGTAGAGAAACCTTCCGAACGTCTCAAAGAAGGCGCGGGCGTAGTTTTGCGCCTCGGGGCCGCGGAAAGTGGCGATCATGACGCCTGGTGAATCTCCCTTGGGTATGGCGGGCGCAGAGAAGATGCCAAGCTGCAAGCGTTCAAGCCCAAGTTCTCGGATGATCGCCCGCGCGAACTGGTAGGCGAGATCATGCCGCCCCGATTCGGCCGCGGCGTGGGCAAGCTGCGCGAGGGCCCTTCCGGTGGGTTCGCGCCCCGCTTCGTACTTCACAATGGTTGCCATTGAAAGGCCGAGGCGGTTGCTAAATGCCTGCTGGCTTTCAGCGAGGGTTTTGCGGAGTTCGCGTACTGCCTCAGACAGCGACATATGGGCTCCTTAAATCTTCCTCTTGACACGGTGTATTGATACACTGTATTATAGACTTGTACAAGGACAGTGTAGCATATGCCGATGGAAAAAACAAGACAAGGGGGCACAAAAATGAATGTGAAAGGACAGTTGGAGCCGGCGGTTTTGAGCGTTCGCCAGGCGTTGGAGCTGGTTCAGGGCGCGCTGAGCCGGGCAAGCCTGTATGCGGCGATCAACCGGAATGAGATCCCGCATCGGCGGGTGGGACGGAAAGTGCTGATTCCGCGCCGGCGCTTCTTGGCGTGGCTCGAAGGCGCCGATTCTCGGCCGCAGCCCGGCCGCGGAGGCGCGGATGACCGCGGATGAGGTTGCCCGCGCCCTGGGCGGCGCCCGCAAGAGCGGCGATGGTTGGGTGGCACGTTGCCCGGCACACGATGACCACAACCCCAGCTTTAGTGTGACCGAGCGCGACGGGCGACTGCTGGTGCATTGCCATGCCGGCTGTTCGCAGAATGCGGTAATTGAGGCGCTACGAGAACGCGGGCTGTGGCCGGAGCGCGAGCGGCACGAAACGCCGAAACAAAACGGCAAGGCTCGCGCCCGGAAGCAAGACCCAGGACCGATTATCGCTGAGTATATTTACCGCGACGAGCACGGCAACCCGTTGTTTCGCGTCACACGCCATATGCCGAAGGACTTTCGCCGCTGGCGGCCCGACGGCAAAGGCGGCTGGCGGTTGGGCGCGCGTGGCGTGCCGGAAGTACTCTACCGGCTGCGCGAAGTGGTTGAGGCGGCGGTTGTTTTCGTTGTCGAGGGCGAGAGGGACGTCGAGACCCTGCGCGAGCACGGCTTTGTTGCGACCTGCAATCCTGGCGGGGCTGGCAAGTGGCGACCCGAGTACGCCGACCTGTTGCGTGGCAAAACGTGCATTGTGATCCCCGATACGGATGAACCAGGCCGCAAGCACGGCGACGAAATCATCCGCAGTCTGCAATTCAAGGCGGCCCGCATTATTCGGCTTGACCTTTCCGATGACGGCGTAAAGGACATCACTGAATGGTTCGAGCGCGGCCATTCCGAGGTTGAACTGTGCGAAATTCTTGACCGTGCCTGGGACGAGGCCCCGGAGGAGGTGCGTTGATGGCGGTGGCGACCAACGAAACTGCGCGCGCGCCGCGCTGGATTACGGGGGTGGAATTGGCAACGATGCACGTTGAACCGCGCGAACAATTGATCCAGGGGCTGCTGCCCGCTGAGGGCTGCACGTTGCTCGCCGCCGACGCAAAAGCCGGCAAGAGCACATTATCCCTTGAACTATGCCGGGCAGTCTGTACCGGCACGCCGGCGCTCGAAGCATTGGCCGCCCAGGAAGGCGGCGCTTTATTCTGGATGGCGGACGATACCGCGCGCGACCGCTTTGTTCTCAATTACCAGAGAACATTTCAGAACGAGCCGCTGCCGAATTTCGAGGTATTTCTCGAGCGTCTGCCGCTGTACGGCGGCGGATTCGATCTGCTGCGAACCGCCTTGGAACGCACTCGCGCGCGCCTGGTGATCATCGACTGTTTGACCGCGGTCCGAAATGCGCGGGATCAAGCGGACGATTTTGTTCAGCAGGAATACGATGAATTACGGGATTTGTCCGAAATCGGGCGCGAATTTCATTGCTGCATCGTGGTAATTCACCACCTGTCTTCCGGCCGGCGCGCGAGCGGGCCGAACCCCTTCATCGGCATGGCCGGCAGTTTCGCACTAACGGGCGGTGCGGATGGACTCGTGACCATCGGGCTGTTCTCGATGACGCGGCGCGAACGAATCGTTACGGCCGTTCATCGTGACGGGCTGCCGACGCGTTTCCTCTACGCCATGGACGCTACCACCGGCCGGTTGTTCTGGATGGGGCCGGACGAGTGGGTGTCCTGCTGGGACGACGTCATGCAGGCGTATCGCACGATGCAAGGCTCCACGTTTGACGGCAAGGAACTGGGAGAAGCGTTGGGTATCAGCGACCGGGCTGGCCGGGCGAAGTTGGCGCGCTGGCGCGCGGCCGGGTTGATCGAGGACGTTGGCGGAAAGAAGCACTCCTGGGCGTCCACGCTGGTGGACGTTATGCGGAGACTGCTTGTCAAGCTGGAGGTGGGCGATGAGAATGCCGTGGGGAAAGTACGCGGGCAAGTGGCTGGATGAAATCCCGTTGGGGTATTTGGGCTGGCTGATCGAGGAAGCGCGCTTCCTGACGCCGGAGTTGCGCAATGCGATCAAGCAGGAGATCGAGGACCGGCTCGAATTGGCGCCGGCTCGAGGGCAAAAGGCGGTCATCCCCCAGGCGCTGCGGCCGTGGGTAACCGAAATCATTGAGACCGGCTTCCGGCACGCTGCCCGGAAGCACCATCCCGACGTGGGCGGCAATGATGCCGCCATGCGGAGCTTACTGGAGGCCCGGCAATGCCTGCAAACATGCCTCAATTGACCACCCCAACGCCCGTCAGTGGCGCGAAGCCGGGCTGTGCGGAACTTCCGCGGAAGTTCCGTTCCGCAACTTCCGTTGAGGGGGGGCGGGGGGTTCTAGCTTCCGTAAGTTCCGTAAGTTCCGTAAGTTCCGTTTCTTCCGTTTCCATAACCCTCGCCCCCACTTGCACTTACGGGGAAAAACCGACATCAAGGGGGTGGCTGCGAATCCGCAACGGAAGTTGCGGAAGTTGCGGCCCCCCACCCCCCCCAATACGTGGGGTTGCGGTACAGCTCGACAAAATCGCGTGGACTCAGGATACGGGGCCGTCAAAGGATTTTTCGGCGGAGGCCGGCGGCGGGTGGGGGGATTGCACAACCTCGCTAGCGTCAGGTACGCAAAATTTGCGCGGTATGCAAAACTTGCGCTATTTGCAGAACTTTGGTAAACTATAATTATAGGTTATGCTTGACCGACTTCGCGCCGCATGGCGCACACTGACCACGCCGCCGCCGGCGGGCCGTTCCGTGCAATGGGATGCCGCGGGGCCCGTCTCGCGCTTAAAGGACTGGACCCCCGGACCCGGCGCGCCCAATGCGGCCTGGACCAACCCGGCCATGCTCCGCTCGCGGGCGCAACACGAATACGCGAACAACGCGCTGTGCCGCAAGGCGGTGGACTGTTTGACGAACGCCGCTTGGGGCGGTAGCGGCATTACGCCCATGT